>ERZ1108170.327-NODE-327-length-39654-cov-3.769742_pt1 | contig 39654 bp, 71 predicted proteins | sample MGYA00403705_ERZ1108170 | MGnify/ENA primary metagenome ERZ1108170 (study PRJEB35170, sample SAMEA104062422) | human gut metagenome | biome: human gut; feature: human-associated habitat; material: faeces | place: Denmark | collected 2012-06-15 ...
TTAACAACTCTCTTAGTGTTGGCGCATTTTCCATAAGTATCAATCCTCCATATTCTTATTATTGTCCTGTTGAAACTCTTGGAACTGATATAAACAAAAGATACATGCAATTGTCAGTTCATATTGCCATTATTCTTCACTTCTGCCTAAGAAATCTTAGTTCCAACACTTTCTATATTTTGTCTCTGTATAAGCTTCATAACCTTCTTCTACATTATAACTATGACTAAGCTGTTCATGCTCTTTTACTTTCTGTTCGATTTCTTCTTCTGTAGCATCGTCATCTACATAAAATTCGTAATCATAAGTTCCCAATGCTCTTACACTAATATACCCTGATACTTTTTTCATTTTCATTTCCTCCAATCTACCTTTGAAATGCGAATTTCCTATCTTGGCAACATGTAATTGTAATCATTGATTACACCAATCATTGCAAGTTCTTCATCCATCCAACCAGAATCAGGTTTATGAATCTTTTCTAAAAATTCATCTTTTTCCTTTGTAGTTTTGAATCTTCCTGCCACTCTTGGCTTGCCTTCCATATCTTCCCAAGGAATATAGGTTACTGTCCACCCTTTTTCTTCAATAATACTCATTTTATTTTTCCTTTCTAATCCATAAGAAACACGCTTTCTACTTCTCCCTTGCTGCATTATTCATAACAATGTCATCAAACCATCTTGCACCAATATGGAATCGTGGCATAACTACAGCCATACTATTTTCCATATCTTCAAGCTTAATTGAAACAATCGTGCAATCATCTGGATATTTATTATTTTCAGTCAACATATATACATCATTCATTGTTTTTCCTTTGATAATATAAGCCGTTTCCCTTTTCATTGGTGTATACTGTTTTACCCAATCAATAAATTCAGATATTGAATCTTCTGCAAGTCCCTCCATTGTAAGGGCTGAACCTAAATTTTCTAATTCTTCTAATGTTGTTAATGTTTTAATTTCCATATTTGCTACCTTTCCTTATGAAATGTGAATTTCTTATTCTGCATTATATGGCTCACAATTCTTCTTCCATGCCGTGATTTCTACTCTTACTTCACTAGCATTTAATGACCAATACCATTCTTTATTGTTTCTATAAGCAAATGCTTCACAATGTGGTACATGGTCGTTATATCCAATAAATGTTACTTGTACATTTTCTAGTTCATCTGGAAACAAACCAGAACTAACAGGAATCCAATTATTATTTTCCATTTTCTTACCTCCAATTCTAATGAAACACGCAACACGTATCCCAATTGAAAAATACCATTTTATTTGTTGCATTTACCTTGCTTGCCTTCATATTTTTTCCTCTTTCTAACTTATATTGTAATTATAGCATTTGACATCTATGTGTTATTTTTGCAACTAAAAAAGTGACTTTTGTAGCCACTTTTTTAATAATTTAATTATTTGTGATGTAAACTCCATCTTTTTTATCCCATGCAAAAATTTGAATATTTAATAACTCTTTTGGCAATTTAGATATATTACCTTCAAATAAATCTTTATTCTTATTTGTAGAGACAATGATATAATTTGCATGATTTTCTTTTCGATTATTTAACAACTCTCTTAGTGTTGGCGCATTTTCCATAAGTATCAATCCTCCATATTCATCTTTGCATTTCTTCGTCCATGATTTGTTCTTCCACTTTTAATTCATCAACAATATTGTTTATTCGCTTCGCCCATTTATCTTGTTTAGAAATAAAAATACTATATTCTAAGCCAGAAAGGACATTTTCTTCTTTCGCAATATCATATGTCGTGCGTCTATCGTAATTTGCTGCAATGAACGATTTCAGTTTAAAGTCTGCTCTTTTATAAATCTTCTTACTGATTCTATAATTCATAATATTTTCCCTTCTTCCAAAGAAACTCTTGTTTACTTGCCACAATTCATCAATATGATAAATCCCAATGTCATTCTTCATCTGCGGAATCATTATCATTACAAAGATCACTAATAATAGTGTTTGCTTCATTAAGTTCTGCCTCAGTAAAATCTTCAAATGTAATTCCACAAGGTGCATAGTTTGCATTAACAATAGCTTCTTTGATAGAATCATAGATATTAAAATCAAAACCACCAGAGACACCAAAGAAGTTTTTTCCATCATTTTCTGTTACATGCCCAATAACACATCTATCAAATGCTTCTTCATTTTCATCTTCAATAAGACACCATTCTCTTATTACATAATATCTCATAATTATAATTCTCCTTTTTTTATTTTCTGTTATTTAATATGTGCTTTACACACTCTGAAAATAAAAGTGGTTCTTATTTCCAAAACCCATCTGCTATTTATAGGAATCTTATCTCAAATATGCAATTATAATCATTCATATATCCCTTGCAAAGAATACCTTTTTCTTGCAACATTTTTAAAAATCTTTCATACTGTGATTTACTTTTTGTTTTATATACTTCTGGCAATCTCTATATCATAACTGCAGTCAATTCCACAGTCATCCAAACCAATACTAACTGCTCTTTCTACATCCTCTACTGTTGATTTATCATAAACTTCCACTGTAATCATAATTGTTTTCATTTTTGTTTCCTCCATTTTTTTGTTGTTTATACTCCAAACAAATTTATTTTAAGTTTTCTAACATATAATTTTTGAATTCATTTATGTAATTTCTAAAAATTTTATTCTCACTGATTACTGCATATACAGCGTGAGCAAACAAATCTGTAGCTTCATCATTACAACCCCAATCAAATGTTTTTTCATATAGATTTGCCAAACTCTTTAACTCTTCTTCCATATTTTCATACTCGTACAACTTTTCTAAAATATGATTCTCAATACTTCTTTTTTCTTCATTTGTAATTCTTTTTGATGCAATTATGGTATATTCTTCTGTACTAATGATATCTCCATTTGCATCCATGCCTGTTAATCTATCCATATTAATTCCTCACTTTATTTTATTTTTTTAACAATTTAATATCTTTCTTCATTTATGATTATACCGCCTTTGCATTTTATATCACATTTTGCAACTAAAAAGACTGCTAATAATTATTAGCAGTCTTTTTATTATTTGCTTGTTTCAAAAACATATGCTTTATGGTTCAATCAGCTTCATATAGTTTCCATTTGCTATAGCAATAAAACTCACACAATCATTCTTATACGTTGATGTAATAACCACATTACCATCAGTCCAACAATCTGTAAGGCATACTGCTCTTATGATATCAGTTGCTTTAGACATATCGTAATAATATGTTAGATGATTGATTAATTCATCCCGTGTAAGGTTTCTTCTTGCAACTAAACCATTTTCCATTTTTATGTGCTTCTTGAAACGTCATATTGATACCTCCAATTTCTCCTATTCATTTATAAGCTGTTCAAAGATGTTTTTTGCCTTAGATACAATATCTTTGCAGTCTTCAGACCACCCATCATATTCTAATTCAAAATAATAATCTGCATCACCACCATCTTTTACTAAACCATTACCTCTCCAAAGATAATATCCAACTAAAAGTTCTGGTGATGTGAAAAACTTATAAAATACATGATTCTTTAAAAAAGATGTGGATATTATTTCTCCATCCTCATCTCTTTCAAGCTGAATCTGATTTTCAAGTTCTTTCCATCTATCCAAAAATAACTGTTTATAATTCATAATCATTTTCCTTTTATTATCTCCTATACTATAAAAACCAATCATTTCTATGGAATTCTATTTCCTCTAAATCTCACATGCCTCATCAAATAATACATATTCCTTGCACCATTCACAATACACATGCTCTTCTCCACTTTTATCTTTTATGAAACTTCCTTTTTTATAATTGCCATACACAATTATGTCAATGTCACTAGATAAATCCAATTTCCTTGATAATTGATTTCCTTCATGACTTTCAATGGCATTTAAGCAACTATCACATACAATCATTGCTTGTTTTTTCCTCCAATTTATTTTTTCCAAGCTATTATTCAAAATAAAAATAACTGCCATTGTATAAATATCCATAAGCTAAACAATATTCCATTATTTTATTCTGAATATACATTTTATCTTCATCGGAAATATCCCATACAGCAGTATCATCTTCAAACAATAACCAAAATCTCCATTCTGGATATCCCTTGCATGGTATATCAATTACAAGATAACATTCATCTCCTTCATCATCTTTTGTAACACCTAAAGTGAAATCATAATTATCACAATGTGGCGTTAACTCAGCTTTTGTGATATCAAAATCTATCTTCATATATTTATTTTCCTCCATTGTTTCAATATATAAATCAATATGAAAATACTAAATATATAAAATAAATAAAATGATTTGTTATCCTAAAATATAATTCAATTTCTCTTCTACATTACCATAACCAATTTGAGAAATAAGTCTTTCTCATTTCCTATTTTTATATTCCTCTAGCAAAGAGAAATAACCATTTCTTAAACTGCCTATATATCTTATTTTGTATCTTCTTTATTTTTCATTGTTACTATTCTTCATTATCAGTGTTTATCTCACTTGCACACATACACATTGCAAGCATCCCAGCTTCCAAACTGCTATCTGTACTACAAATCATGTTTTCTAATGAGTTCATGAAAGAATCACCATCTCCATGATCTTTCTGTGGATTTCTTTTTACCAATTCAGGCATCAATACCTCAATAATCTTGCCATCTCCCATATCCTTAACACTATATGTATCTCCACGATTCAAAGCGACCTGCTTCCCATATGCAACAGCCTTTTCCCTTTCAAGTGCATTGAAATAATTGTTCTTGCAAATATTAGAGTTATAATCATATTTTATAAAAAATCCTGTGCCACCATGATTATGTCCAAGTCCAAAAGTGACAATTTCATACATAGGTTCGCCACAAACATACCATACTTTCCCATCAAAAATAACATATTCTTCAGCTTTTGAAAGAATTTTTTCTTTACATTCTTCCAAATTACTTTCTTTTATGATAGAACACTCTGTAAAATCTCCCTTATCTATCCAATATGGTTCATAATCTTCAATTTCTTGCTTAATGTAATCAAATGATTCAAAGTTAGTACTAATTGCTGCACCATGTGTGATTCTTACCGGTTTATACAGTTTCCCATCATAGGATCTGATTTCTTCTGCAAACACCTTGAATTCACCATTTCCATCAAAATCATTATATGATTTTGCATTTTCATACACAGACTTATAATCATGTACAATAAATGCAATAGGGAATTCTTCTTCTTTAAGTTCCTTAATTTCAACATCCAAACTATTTTTTACATAACGTTCCCGTAAATTTCTATGTCTTTTTGTAGGTAAATATTTTTCTAAACTCCAAAAATCTAAATTCAATAACATATAAATCAACCATTCTTTTTTTATTCTTTTACTAAACACCCATCTGCTGCCTTTACATTCTTTGTTTTATGTTATAAGTATATCGTCTTTAATGGAAAATGTTTTTTTGCAGTTAAAAAATGAAATAAAAATAGCCACTGATTTCAATCAGCAGCCATTTAATATGTGTATATTATTTATATTACCATAAATAAATTCTAAGACATATTCTCTAAGATTTTGTCGATTTCAGAAATCCTGGATAAAAGTTTCTCCTTTTCTGCAATCAGCTCAGACTTTCTTTCAACTTCATCTTTAACATCCAAAATCTCAATTTTATACGGAGGATTGTTCTTTTCTTTATCAAATACATTTTTGTTTACTTTTGACAAAGAAAAAATTGTTCCTTCTTCTACTTGTGACTCCCAATATACTCTGCTTCCTCCACTTTCAATCTTTCCAGATACAAGAACTACATTTTCTCCAACTCTTGCTCCACTATCTCTACTGGTTGCTTTGGAAACATCCTTTCCAAAAATTTTTACTGAATCTTTAGTTTCTGCCACTCCTTCAAGAAACTTCACTGTTACTTTTACAGTCTCATTCTTACTTATATCAGAATATCCATAAATATGCATCATCATCTCTCGGACATTATCAATGTATTCCTCTGGTACTGTCCAGCATTTCTCATCTGAATTCCACTTTGCTGAACCAATGTTTTTAATTTCACTAATAAATTCCTTGTTATATGGAACATAAATATTTACTATTTCATCTTTCACTGTAATACTAATATCCACTGTTTAATCTCCTTTGATTTTAAATTTGATGTTCTTTTGCATATTCCCATGTAAATTCTTCATTCTTTTTTCTTTTTCCTTCAAATCTGAATGGAATTACATTTTTATAACCCTCTTTGATAAGCTGATCTGCTCTTTCTTTTACTTCATATTCAGAAGAGAAATCATCCAACAACCATGGATATTTGTCACAAAAATCTTTGCCATTCTTATCTGAATATGCAACTGCATATACCATATGTTCATATTCTCCCTTCATTCTTTGCTGTTTAGTATTCAATGTCTCTGTAACTTCCTATTTCTATTGCATCTATAATAGTACAGCCATAAGACTTTACTTCATCAATCACATCTGTTAAATCTTCTTCTGTTTCCAGCCATGCAACAGATACACCATCTTCTCTGCTTTCATATATAAGCAAAAATGGTTTTTCTGGCTTCACATAATATTCATTTGACATACGTTTTATCTCCCTTCAGATTTTACCATATTGTTTTTTATTTTCAATTCAAAAGCTTCCAATCAAATAAGTCATAAATTCTGTGATACTTTGTGGATAATATGTTTTCTTCTGCATCCTTATTATGTTCTACATACTTTTCATAAGCTTTCTTTTTGATTTCACTATTAGACAAATCTTCTGTTTCAACAATATAAGTCCTCTTTTCATGTGTTCCGTTTCTATTTGTAAATATCAAGGTTGCTTTTATCTTATTCATGAACTATTTCCTCTCTTCATAATTTTATTCTTTATTTTAATATACCATTTGTTGTTTTTCTTGTTATTTTTACAAACAAAAAAGCCACCAATTATGGCAGCTTTTAACATTACTGACTCTGCTTATATTCCATTTTCCTCTTCTGAATATAATTATCATCAGTTGTAAATTGAACAGTTCCACACTTAGGACACCCAAATAGGCAGCAGTCTTCTTTATCTGTTGTGAGGAATTTAATTCCTAATGCAAAAATACCTACAAAAGGTGTGTTTCCTTCTTCATTATATGAACAGTTTGGACAAATCACTTGCTTTCACCTCCATTTTTATAATACAAGCTACAATTTTGACAAGGATATATTACATCTTCATCTGAATTATACATATTCGTACCATATCCAACTCCTCCACATTTTCCCTCAATGTAACAGTCATTTACCAAATCTTCATTCCTAGTTGCTATAGTACGCTTTAACACTGTGCAATTTTCTATTGTTCTTCTTGCCATATTTTGCCTTTCTGTAAGTTATTCAGTTACTATTACTGAAACTCTCCATTAAACTTTGACTTTTCAAAAGAGTATCACAACCATCATTGCAATCTATCACAATATTTTTGTTGCCGGCATCCATAAGCCATCTGCTTATAAAACTGCAACATGTATGTTGTTTTCCCATTCCTACTACCAAAATCTTCATTTTTTTATTATCAAAATCCTTCATCTATAAATCCTTTACCAATTCTTTAATTTTCTTTCTCCTTACTTCTATCAAGGCTTTATAGTCATCTTCATCAAGCCTAAATATATTTTGATATTCAGGACAATTTCCTGTTTGAATTGAATACTCCATTGTTTTAATTTCTTTTTCTAACTTTTCAATTTTTTCATATTTTTCTTCCTGATTCAAAAAGATTTTTGATCTTTCCATAACTTGTTATCACCTCTTTATTTATCTTTTCCACTCCAATCTTTGCCCACAGTTTTTGCAATATTTCATTCCACCATCTCCTACATCATGGCCACATGTAGGACATTCATAACTGACAAATCCACAATATTCATCTTTCTTTACTTTCTTTTCTTTTTGCTTATCTCTTGCCATTTGATACTCTTCAAGAGTTCCAATCTCTCGATATTGTTGGATTTCTTCAAGAGCCTGTATTGCTAATTTTGTTGCTTCTTTTGATATATTGCTTCCAAATGGCAAATCAATGTTTTGTTGAAATTCCTTAATTGCTTCACCCTCTGTCATTTTTACTCCTCACTTTCTGGTTTATCACACACCTCAAACTCGATAACCCATACCCATGGATTCGCATTCCAACCATATCTATCAATATCAGACTTCTTAACTGTGTTGTTCCAAATTTCAGCAAAGTCTTCTCTTGCAGTATGTATATTGGTATATTCGTTGTCATAGGAATGTATAAATCCTCTGTTATCTACTGCTCCCTCTGCACCTGCTCCTTCCTCTGTAATATCTTGTAACTGCTCTACTCTTACATCTGTAACCCTTAACCAAAGTCTTGCTGCTTTTTTTGGCATATGAATAGAAGGTCGCTTTGCCCAACTATAATTCCATCCTACTTTTGGCTTTTCATCTGAAGCAACATATTTAAACTCATCATACCATGATGGTTCTGTTTCCCCATCAATATTCAAAGAAAATCCTAATTTCTGCCATACAGATTCCCTTACATAAAGGATATCCCCTTTTTGATAAGGTAATTTGAAAAACTTTTCTACATAATTAGGTTTACCTTCCTCCATTACTCCATGACATGGAATTAAACCATTTGGTGTAGACTGTCCAAATTCTGCATTCTGTGGAATATACTCTTTGACAATTCTTCTTGTATAGGTCTTTCTTCCATTGAGAATTGCTCTTACCATTTTTCCATTAAATAAAATTGGTTTTATGTTCATTCAATACCCCTTTCTAATAACTCCATATTATCAAATGTATTTCCAACAATCTCCATACAATCTTGATAATCATAAACATACTCTTCTTCAAACCTTCCATCTTCAAGTAATACATTAAAATAAAATCCCGCTTCATCTTCATTCCAACCAATGTAACCACAGCATTCTTCAGCTAGACAATTTACAATATCATTTTCCCATATCAGATTGTCATTTTTATCTTTTAAGCCAGTGCATTGGCAAAGAGTTTCAATGTCAATTTCTTCCCATCCATCTGTTTTTTTGTGGCTGTAAAACATTGATGTTGGTTCAAAAAACATATGTATTGGTTCTTCATATTCATTAAATCCCAAGACATAATAGCCAGTTATCCACCATTGTTCTTTTGGAAGTTTTCGCCAGTTTTTTTTGTTTCGCTTTAAATAAATATCTATCTTTCATATAATCTCCTATTCTTTTGATTATCTATCTATCAAAAAGATATGTTTTAATTGAACTACTTTATTTGTTATCATTTCCCCAAACTTAGGTTCTAAAAGATACTTCTTTGGAAAATCATCAGGTGCAGTCACATCATATAAGACGTCCCCATTATTGAAGTACCATGTTCGATCTTCCTTCTTTACTACTTTTAGTCCATTCTTTAGATAATCATTATAATTATCTGCATCTTCCTTGTTTTGGAAGCAGATAGTTTTACTGTTTACTCTCACCTTATACATTGTTTTTCACCACTTTTATTATTTTTTTCTATTTTATCAAATAAAGAAACTTTGATTTTATTGCAGATAAAAATCAAGTCAAATATATTATGATAGATTTTGGATGTGTGATAGCTTTTTGTAAACAAAAGAAAGACACCTTATCATAAGGTGTCCTTCTTTTTGGCTTACACTGTAAATTCAAATCCCATTGAGTATTCATAATTATAGTTCAAATACTCATCAACCTCTTCTTTTGTCATTTTCTTTGCAAGTTTGTTGATGGATTTGATATTGTCAATACAAGTGTTAATGTCATCTTCATCCAAATATTCATTTGGAATCTTCCACTTTGCTCCAAGATCCCATCTCATGTATTCACTTCCAGACATAATCTTATTATTGTCATAATCCAAAAATGCATACTTGAGTGTACCATCTTCCAAAATATCAATAAGAAGTTTTCCATCGTTATTTGCTTGACGTTTAAACAAATAAGCATTAAGCAAAACATGATATAAATCAGACATTTCATTTCTGTATTCCTCAATAATATCTGTACTTTTGACACAATCAATCATATCAAAATTCGTATCAAGGATTCTGTAGAGTTTTTCTTCCAATGACGGTATATAATAATTTGGAAATTCCTTAACCATCTGATGGATCCACCCCATTCCATATCTTGCCCGGCTAATCATTCTTTCAGCAAAATTCCACTGATAATACCGAGCAATTATGTGTTTCTTTCCTTCCTCTTTGTTGTATCTAACAAAAATCTGTGATCTCTGTCCCATATTATTACCTCCAATATAATTTTTATAATAAAAATATGGAATGTTGTTTTATATTAAATAATCTAATTTATAAAAATAAGGACTCACAATTATATTGTGAATCCTTATCTTATTATTTTTAATTCATAGATGCATTATTTTTTGCAATTCTTTCTTTAAGAAAGTTCAGTGTGAATTCTGAGCATCCTTTCCGTTTTGCTATTTTTAATGCTCTCTCATCAAATGAGAGATCCTTCCATCTTGGTTTATCTTTTCTTTTTCCCATGATATACGCTCCATTCTTTATATGTTTAATTTTCTCTTACACATAATGTATAAACTTCTGCATCAAGTACAACTTCTCCACAATCCTCACATTCTAAGCATATGTTTTCCGGGTTGTCCCAATCTCCATATGATACAATGCTTACTTTGTGTCCTCTGTGTTTCTTTAACTCATTCCACAAAATCATATTTATATCACAAGATTCCTCTTTATTACTTGCATACTTTTCTTCCAAAAATGCTTTATAATATTCAACTTCATCAAATTCATTCTTTTCCATATCCTGTAATGTTGAATAAATCATTTCTGCAAGCTGTTCTTTGGTATATGACTCATATACTTCATCAGGTGTTAAATTTTCATCTTCACTTCCAATAAAGTAAAACCAAAATTCTCCAATCTGACAAGCAATACAATCATCATTTGGATTACTGATGATTTTGACTGTTCCATCACATAACCCTTTAAAAATCATTTCTTTAAATGTCATATTTTTTTCCTCCATTTCATTCTTGCCTTTATGTTCATAATATGATTTTTAACAACTCTAAAAATAAAAAAATGCTGTATAAAGTACCAGGCTGTAATATTCCCGCACAATTAGACACACTTGATGCTATCCAAAGCATATTTCAACTCACTCCGTGCAACAAAAAAGAACCGTTATCTCGCCTTTTTGAGAGTTAACGATTCTTCTGTTTTTATATAATTATTCAATAAAACTACTTATATGATAAGCTATAACACCTTTTTCTTCTGCTTGTTTTAAATATGGTAACACATCATCAATAAAAACAGTTTCTTCTAATTTGTGAAAATTGTGACTTACAATCCAATCCCACATATAATTCTTGGAACCTTTAAGAATAATACCATATTGAGTAACAATGTCATAATCATTCTTGCCACAGTTAAAATAGTTAAGGAACGTGTCCCAATATTCTTCAGGTACAAACCAAAAATAACCATTAAATTCAATGTCTGAACAACCTCTATTAAGCCATACAGCTTTATCTTCTAATTCAATAGGGGATATAATAGCACCACATATCCAAATCCCACGTTTTTTTGCTCTTTTAAGTGTCTTAATTACTGTTTTTAATGGTCTACTATGCAGAAAAACATGATTTCCTATTTCTTCCATAGTTTGTCCATTAGCAGTTCCATCTTTTGCACTTACATGGTTATTAAAACGATATTCTGCCAAAGTACCATCAATATCAACATAAATATATTTATTTTTCAAGGTTTTTATCATCCTTTTATTCATGCTATTTTTCCTTTCGTAAAAACAAATTTTCTCTTCCAAATCCTCTTTCTAACTTATATTGCAATTATAACATTTGATATCTATATGTTATTTTTGCAACTAAAAAAGTGACTATTATATCCACTTTTTAATAATTTAATTATTTGTGGTGTAAACTCCATCTTTTTTATCTCGTGCAAAAGTTATCTCGCCTTTTAGACAAAATAATGGTTTTTCTGTTTTATCTTTGTCCATATAAATATTCTTCTGTATTATACAAAGAATTGAATGCAGCACTCTTATCAAAAATTGTGTCTGTATCATCAGAAGTATTAATTAAGCCTAAGTGTGTATTTAATTCAGTATACAACATAGGGTTATCACGCAAAAAATCCTTTAATGTGTAGCCAATTTCGATAAGTTCTTTTGAATTAGAACGCCTAAATCTTTTATAAGCACAAGATACAGCTCCTAAAATATCTTCATGCTTTTCTCTTAAAGAACCATTATGCCCATGAATGGACGGATGTTCATAATCAGATATATCTACCACATAAAATGGTATGTCTCTTAATTTAACATCTTTGCCGTATTCCCTAATGTATTTAATGGCTGAATGTAAATTATCAACCCAAACAATGGATGTATCGCAAAAATCATATTTGCATATAACAATTCGAACTGCAGGGTTATATTCGTCCCTTTCCATCTGTACAATTGAACTGATGTGATATTGAATGTCGCCGGCGTGTCCTACATGCAATCCCCAATTGCACACTTTATAACCAAGTTTGCAAGATTCTATGTATAATTTTCCTGCTTTAATCTGTATGCCATCAGGATTACGTCTGATGACGTGTTTGCAAAACATATCTGTTAGTTTTATATTCAATAAATCTTCTGAAATATCACCATTGATTTTAATATTCAAATTATCCATATTTTTATCCTTTCCGTAAAAACAAATCTTCATAACATTTGCAACCAATACTTTAAATCATTTTCCATGATAACTCTTTCTTTTGAAGAAGATAGAAATTTCATATTCAATGCTAGAATCCTTTATAAAACAACCTGTTTCATAGAAGCTATTTCTTAAATAAAATCATATGCAGAATAACTTTTGTATCTCATACATATTCCTTTTCAAAAACACCCCTCTCTTTTCATCTTAAGAAGAAGAGAAGGGTGTAATTTTTTAGCTTAGCTTAATGACATTGTACAAAGTATAGCAGCTCTTTTTTAGACAATTGACAAATCAGCTTCTTTTCTGATTACCATTAACTGCCCGTATTTCTTTTTTTCAAGATATTCCTGGACAGTTGAAATTCTCAAAAGCTTCTCGTCTGATGATTCATCTCCATAAATCGGAATCATTACAATTTCTGTATTATGAAGAACTGCAACACATGTTGTCACATTACACTTCTTACACACCTTTTTATATAACTTTGCCACTCTCATTCTGTGCAAGATTTCGTAAATAAACATTTCTGTGTCAAAATATTTTTCAATGTCCTTTCTTGTTTTCTGATCATCTGCTGATGCTTCTCTATCAAGAAGATTATTGAAGTGATTTGAAGCTTTGAATTTAGCAACTTCATCAGCAAGTTTCTCTTTTGGAAATTCAAATATATCTTCGCCACCCCAGCTATCCTGAGACCAAAAGCCAAGATGTTCCTTTCCTTTCCAAATTTCTCCCTGGGCAATTTCGCATCCTTCATGATCCTTAAAGGATTTCAGGTTCTTAATAGTTACATCATATACTTTTACCATATTTTTTATCTCCTATTTTTTATTTTTTTTGTATCTATAATATGGCTTTTATAAGATGGAAAAATAAATTACATATTCTTATTCTCTCTTCAAGTCTTCATATCTAATTCATTTATGCTAACAATTCTAGCACATCCAGATTTATTCAAATGTCCATATAACTTACCTTTTGTTATAAAAGTTGTCTTATTACAAACTTTTTCAGCCCAATCTTCAATAATAATTGAATCTGAATCATCAGATTTATCATCCTTAATAGATAAATACTTAATGGATAAATAAGTGGGAGAATTCTTTTTCAGTTTGAATTCTTTCCCCTTATACACACAATCTAATTCATTTTTCATAAATAGAACTCCGACTTTCTTTCATTTCATTCCTTCAGTCAGTATCTTCATTGCGAGTAGTATAACAAGCATACTGCTCTTTCTTCCAATACAAATCAGCAATAATATCTGCAATATACTGATCCTCTTTTAATAAAAAGAAAGAAACAGGATTACATTTTGTGAGGTGACTAACTGAAGTCCAGTTATCATAATTATCCATTAAATCAGATAACCATTCCTCAAAATTTTTTATATGACTATTATCACGCAGCACAAATCTTCCAAACCATTGTTGTTTGATAAGTTGCTTTTCTTTATCAGAGAGATATTCTGAATTATCTGGTGCTATTACGATAAAAGGAATGTGTTGATATTCTAATTCAGCTAAAACTGCATCATGCTGTGAAACAAATAAAAAATCAACAGTACCTAATCTAGCTTTAATGTCATCAACGTATTGTTTTTCCCACCCTTGACATTTAACATAATGAGAAGAATCAGAATCGCAAAAAGAAAAGGACTTCTCCTCACCATGATATTTGAACTTTAAGATGCTCTGATGCTCATACAAATAAGTCTTTCCGCAAGCAGGAAAAGCACTAATTACTAATGTTTTCATAAATACCTCCTTGAATAAATCAAATAAAAAATAATAACCTATTATACAAATATTCAAAATCTATCTAATATTCTTTAACATTGACATTTTTAAGGATAGCTTTCCCATTTTCAATATACACAAGTTTAGGATTTTCACACTCTTCATATCTTGTGTATCCTATAAACCCATGTGTTTCAACATATGGTGCCAACCAATCCAAAAATTTCTCAATTTCAGAATCATAATTCTTTAAATTGGCTCTGATGTTTACCAACCAAGTACCAGATGTGTTAGAAATTATCTTGCTATTGGAAAAACCACCAAAATAACCGCTATCACAGCAAGCAACTATATTCCATCTGTCACATTTGAAAAAATCATGCTGTGGTAATACAGATGGTTCATCATCTCCATCAATAAGACAATGTAAAATATCTACAATTTCTTTTGGCACGTCTTGACACAAATCAAAACATACATTAATTTCTGTATACATTCCCAAAGTTCATTTTCCCTCCTCATTACTTCTTTGCATTAACAATGAAAGTTATTGATTCCAAAAATTCTTCTGCATCTTCCACTGAACCAAATTTCCATCCTTCAATTTCATGTTCATTCGACTGCATTTTTACATAGATATGAACATCATTGTCAACATCGGCATCTATATTTTTTAAATTTATATTTTCTAAATTTCTTCTAATCTTCATATATTCTATATTGTTAATATTTATATAAAGACCAGAATCTGTTTTCAGCATTTTTAAGTCTGCCTTCTTTTCTATATAGTTATTGTTTTCTACATTCATGTTTGCTTTTCTCTCTTCACACTTGCCATTATTTTCTGTATGCTTATCAGAATCAGTCATTCTTTCATGAAGTCTTTTTGTTTCCCATTCATAATTAAAATTTACAAACTGTTCCACTTCAATTCTTGTCATGAACTTCACATTTTCACTTATATAATCTACAATTGTTTTATATTCAGGCATTTCTTCTTCTGAATTTGCTTCAAATCTTTCATTCATTTTTAAATAGCTAATTGTGAATCTACATTTATCTATTGCTTTTCCCGAGATGTCTATATCACTTTTGCATAGACACCTAAAATAAGTTTCTACATGTCCAATATAGTAATCAGATTTGTTTATTGGTGTGTTTATGAATGCACATTTAATTCCGCCTGGATAAAAATCAATTAATAGACTTTCAACATTTTCCAATCTATAAAATACGTTTTTCTTAAATACTTCTATATTATTGAAATATTTTTTTACACAGCCAATATCCATATGATCAATAATATCTTCACATTGCTTTACGATATCAATGCTATTTTCATTTTCATCACGAATATCAAATGAATTATAAATTGCCTTTCTTAATGTTTTTCCACCCTTATTCAAAATCCCTTGATTCTGCATATACTTTAAACATTTAATTCCTACTGCTGCTCTTTCTAATAATTGAAATGTCGATTCATTAGGCAGATATCTTGCAACTACATTTTTATCTTCCTTTCCAAATCTTACTATAATCTGTTTATTACCCATTGAATAAAATCCTCCAATTATTTTTATTAAAATATGAAATAAAATACTTTATACTCTATATTGTACTTTATTAGAATCATAAGAATATTATTGCAAAAAAAAATAATACCTACTATTAAGCACAATGTCATTAAGATAAGAGTCGTTCGAAGTCTTGACACACTAAAACAACTGCAAATTTAAGAGTTGAATAATATCGAATTATGCGTTATAATAAAATATAAATAATAGTAAAGAAGGGATTTTTAAGATGATTGAACTATGCTTATCTTCCACGTTCGCTGATAGGGATAAATTGATATATTATGAAGAAACATTAGGATTTAAAAATACAATATTGAAATTGGAAGAGTTATATGAAAATACAGAATATAGTGGAATTGAAACAACAGGTTTTGATGAAATAATTTGGCTTTTCAATCAGTTTGATGTCAAAGATTATTCTAATAGAAACTTTGGTAATTCTGTTTTTATTTCCAATAAGGATGAATTTATTGCAAAAATTAGTTCTTATGTGTGTTATAAACAATCCAATAATGTTTATGATTCATGGTTAATGATGCTTCGCAACTTAAATGAGACAATGGATGAACTATTCAGATACGGAGCAAAGGATACAGATAAAAATGTTATATTTCTAAAGAACATATTAGTCTTTTTGTCTTACATAAGCATTTACGAAGATGAAAAGTCATGGAGAGATTTGTTATTGTAATGATATTGTGGCGGTAGCTCAGTCTGATAGTAGCACTCCTGTATGACATCATAAAAGCGTGTAAGGAACCACACAGGAGATGTCGGAGACTCAAATCCTTCCCACCACATGAATATTGAATTTCAGAGGTAATATATGAATAAAGACTTAAAAGAAATCTATGATAAAATCCACACGATTAAAAATATTCTTATGGATGAATTTTCTGAATTATCGAAAGAAAAGGCAGAACTAATTGCAAATAGAATCTATGATTTAGATGGTAAATTTGATACGCAAATATCAGATGATACTTCTAATCAACATCATATACAAATTGGCTATAAAATCGGAGGTTCATTTGAAGATTATAGCGATAACGGTGACATTGGTTTTGAAATCCTGTTTCCTCATGTATATGCTTCTTATGAAGAAGCTCAGTATAACAATTACCGCCTTTCTGCTCAGATGGAAAAACAGTCTAATGGAGAAGTTATTATTGTTTTATATGAAGACAAAGTTCTTGTAGAAACAATCCGATGGGACGAGTGGCAGAAATATAAATGTAACCATATTAAAGAAGAAAGCAAAAATTCATCTTTTACAGACGCATTAACCGATTATGAGCCATATTCTGCAAAGTTTGAAGATATTTTTCGTGATTATTGTGGTAATAAAGATTACAAGGTGTGGTCAATGCAATACTTAGCATATTGGGTAGAACCCGTAATTTTGATGGAAAATGACGGTTCATATACAGCAAGAAAGAATGATTCAGATGGTGTGAAAGTAGGTGATACAGATGCCTAGACCAAAGAAAGATGGACGGTACTTAAACCTATATCTCGACAGAACTTTACATGAAGAATTTGAGCAATTCTGTGAAAGTCTTGGACAAACCAAGACAGTTGCTGCTGAAAGAGCTTTTCGGATGTATATGGATGCCATGAAGAAGAATCCAGAGCAGATAATGAAAGGAAAATAGGAGTAAATAGACATGACAAAAATTGAAATCGACGATGTATTGAACAAAATTTCCGCTTCATTGGAACCTTGTCCGATATGTAAAGGGCAAGCAGAAATTTTAGCAATGCACACTACTCTAAAAGAAGTTGTTATTGACTCCATTGGTTGTCGAAAATGTCATCTTGCAGTTGAAAGAAAATGGTGTTTTGCAAAAAGCGACAAACTGTTTGTAAAACACACTACTACAATAGTTAATCCCATACATATATGGAATCAAAGAATTAGTGAAGTTAATGATTAGTGAAATTTTCCCATTCTATGATTATAGGTTACATTATCAAATCTGTACATGGACAAGATGAAGGAAATGCTTTCGCCAATGCAACGGGCGTTATTCACTGTTGATGTATACTGAATAAACTCGTTATTGTTGTATCGGGCATCAGAAGTGTCATCCTGATAATCTTTCTGATAGTACAAATCGGGTAAAAAAACCCTCTCTTTTCTTTTTTGTAGAGATTAGAGAGGGTTATTATTCTTTGATTAAAAATTGCTTAACTTAATGACATTGCTATTAAGCATATGTTGTAAAAAATACTAAAAACCAATGAACAAATTTTCTATAATGTAACATACCTTTGGAATCTTGTAACTATAAGGCTTTAAACTCAAAGAGTTTGAAACATTATCTACAAATAGCCTTTGGAATCTTGTAATTCAATAAGGCTTCAAAACAATAGCACCAGAAATGATATACCACTTACTCCTTTGGAATCTTGTAATTTCATAAGGTTCCAAAACTTGGAGTAACAAGGAATCAAGCCAACCGTCCCTTTGGAATCTTGTAATCCTATAAGGCTCCAAAACTTAATCAATCTCCTAAAATCTTGCCTATATCCTTTAGAATCTTGTAATCCTATAAGACTCCAAAACAGCGATTGCGTCATTAACTTTATCGTTTAGCCTTTGGAATCTTGTAATCCTATAAGGCTCCAAAACCTCAAATATTAAATTACAAGTTTACTCCTATGTTGCATTTTCTCACAGAACACAAATGTTCCATGCCTATATCTACCTATCTAGGAGCATCTGCTTTTGCAGTTTTTAGATGCCAAATCATCTTACAATCCTTATTATACCTAACTTTGAGATAAAATCAATATTTAAAATTCACTTTACTTTTACATATTTGAGTTTTCCTAATTCTAAAAGATTCCCTAAATATCTGTTTACATGTATTCTCTTACATAACCCCAAAAATCTTCTGAAATAATTTTGTCTGCATCTGTTTCATCCATATCATCGTTTGTCACATAATCAGTAATCAAATCATTGAGTGCATCATTGATTTCCTCAACCTTATCTTTAGATATTACTATATCATGTTCTTCACACACAAATTTAATAGAATCTCTATAATCAGTCATCTTCTTTTCCCTCCATTATGAACTGTATTTGTGATTTCTGCTTCATCCACTGACTTCACACAATAGTAAAATCTGATTTTTTTGCCACTGGGTGTAAAATTGCCTGGCTCACATGTAACACAATATTTTTTCTTGTTTATTTCTACAATATCAGAAAACTTCAATGTCTTATTTGTTACAATTGCCAACGGAATAATATGATTCCATGTCCTAAATAGTAACTGCATTTTTGTTTCTCCTTACTTAATAATTCATTACTGCTTATTCAATGAGAGTTTCAATAGACTTTTATCTTCATATCTTCTAGCTTTATAAAAGAGAAAGTTAGATTTACTTGGCTTTATAATTTTTAAACTCTTTTGTATCTTGAAAATGCTCTCTAAATACAGAATCTCCATATTTTAAACATTCATATCCCCAAGGATAACCTTTGTCATCAACTTTTATATTTAATTGTTTACATTTTTCACAATCTTTGTTACAAACCATTTTAATCACCTTTCTTTTATAGAATCAGCAAACTTAGATTTCCTATGTTATATAATACCTATCCATAATTCTTTGTATTCTCTTATCTGAATAATCTGGTCTTAACTTGGAAGAACAGCCTGCATTCTCATCTTCCAGACCATTAGTAAAATAATATTCAATATTTTTTATAATCGCTTCCTTTATAGAAATTTTACCAAACATTATATTGTCTAATATAATGTTATTACAAAATGTACCACAAAAATCCTGTGGATCTCCATATGTGTCTCTGATATATTGGAGATCTTTTCTTGCTTGTACTATGCTAATGTTTTCATACATCACTATTTTCCTTCCCTACGAAAACTTTGTTTCCTGTGTCTATTCCAAAACCAATCATTTTTTCAAAATACATTGTTGCTTTACTATCTATACCCTCATAGTATTAACTTTCGATTTTACTTAATTCGGGAAGTTTATTTTGTAACAATTCAATTACTTCATTATTTCTCCTAATTGTGGATGCTATTCTTGACGTTTGCTGTTTCTCTTCAATATAACTACACGATATGTTGTCTAGTCGTGTCATTATTTGTTCAAATGTTGCTGGCTCATCTCCATCATCGAACAAATCTTCAAACATATTTGAACGAAAGAAATCATCATCAACAATGCCTGAGTTTGCATACTTTATGCCCAACGCAAATATTTTTATCATATTCATTCTTATATTTTTATTTTCCATATATTCTATTCTCCTTCCATAGTAAGCTTAGATTTCTTAGTAACATTTAATATTCAATTCTATTGGCAATCTCTTTTATCTTATCTGCATTTAATGGTGCAACTGCATCTACTAATCTACCTTTAATTTCTTTATATTCTTTTGAATATGGATCAAATCCGGATAATTGACACCAGTTTTCAATTTCTGCTTCTAGTTTACTTGCTTTTTTACAAGCTTCATTTTGCTGTTTGATCTTATTCTGTATATATTTAGGTATCTCCATACAAATTTATTCTCCTTTCCATCCATAAGCTTGGTTTCATTCTATTCTATTTAATTCCAACTTCCTTACACAATTCTAAAAACTCATCCTGGCTAATTTGCATTTCTGGTTTAATAGTTGTCTCATAATAATGAATTGTATCTGCTGTAAGATTATAATTCTTATCAGACTTTGCAAGATCAACCATTGATTCTAATGTAAATTTTACAATGCCTATGTATGTTTCTTTATCTATTCCATTCATTTCATTCTCCAATCTAATCGCTAATTAACCGATTCTCAATTTTTCTCAACAAATCTGCTCTTTGCTTTTTTGCTCCACCAATCCAGCCACCATCATGTTTCTGGATATATTTAATCATTTCAAAAGCCTTTAATCTCAAATCCGTCATTGGATTATTTTGGATTGACTTGAAAAATTCTTCATATTCATATAAGCTTCCAAGAATTTCTTTATCTATACCATTTATTGAAATATCAACAATTTCACAGGCAAGAACTTTTTCATTTGTATCTCCACTTTCAAACAATTCTATAACATTTTCTTTTAAGTTCTTGCTATCAGCTAAATTCCACATTGCATCTAATGCTCTATCATTAGACAACACTTCATAACTCCATGCTCCCATATCTATATCCTCCTTTTTTAGATACCGAATCATCTTTACTGTATTTATTATAGCATTTTACATTACTTTCATGGTTTTGCAACTGAAAAAAGGCAGTGTATTTTACACTGCCTCTTTTTATGATTGTTTATTTCCCTAATTTTTAATCATCCCATATTGCTGAAATGAATAGAAATCATAATTATCTCTGCCGATAATTACATGATCCAATAATTCAATCTGCATCATTTTACCTGCTTTGCAAATTGTTTCTGTCACTTCCAAATCTGGTTTGGATGGAGCTGTTTCACCCGATGGGTGATTATGAGCAAGCATAAAGTTTGCTGCCCCACACAGACACAGTTTCATGAATATTTCCCTTGTACTCATGATTGAAGAATTTATTGAACCATGTGATAATTCAAAAATTCCAATGATTGCATTTGCTGAATTTAATGCAATCAACCAAACATGTTCTTCTGTCTGATTGTTTGCATTAAAAACACCATTTAAGATTTTGACCAAATCTTGTGGTGCTTTAATCTGTGATACAGCCGGGAAATTACTCGATGATTCTTTTACGAGCATCGGTTTTCTATCATTATCCAACAATGTGTTATACACATTTATTCTCATATTTTAACTCTCCTTTTTTTATTCTAATAAAATAAATATGAAACTTTACATATCAGAAGATAAAACTAAAGAAGATAAAGCTAAATTGGTAGAACCAATTTTGATGCTAAAATAAATAAATAGATTATAAAATATACAAAAACAGATATATAACAGAAGTAGCCGATTATATACAAAAAGCAGTATAAAATACTGCTTTTTAATAATATAATAGATGATTGTACTCTGCTAATATACAATCACACAATCTCCTCTGTTTAAGTAACCAAAAAGTTCTGCTGCCTTATCGACAGGCATATTTACACATCCATGAGATCCATTTGTTTTATATATTTCATTTCCAAAACTGTTTCTCCATGAAGCATCATGCAATCCTATTCCACCATCAAATGGCATCCAATAATCAACCCATGTCTTATAACCTTCTCCTGTTAAGTAACTTCCTTTTTCTGTATATGTAACAGCAAATACACCTTTATGTGTTGCATTGCCTCCCATACCCGTAACCACATCAGTTTCTAAGATAAGTTTTCCGTCTTTGTAATACCATAGGTGTTGTTTAGAAAGACTCACTTCTACATATGTAGCTCCAAAATCCAAATCATTATGTGTGGCAGCAGTTTGTTCATATGCAATCAAACACCCATCAGAAGTAATGTTTTTAAGGGCATTGTAAATATTATCAATACTTTTATCCTTATCTATAATCCATCCATAGTCACCACCACTTATTACAATTTCTTCATTATCTGATGTTTTAAACTTTCTTTCTTTTCCTACTGTATTATATCTTTCAGACAGCCCATCCACATACTTAGAAATTTTCTTTTTGTCAAAATCTATTCCATTACTGATAATAATCCATTTGGCTATATCATTTATAGGCAGTATATCATAATCTGTTAAATAGAAATCTGTATCTGCTAATTTGTTCAACTCTGAAATATAGGAATTTAATTCCTCTGATTTGGATGTGATTTGTGGTTTTACTAAAAACTTTGAAATATCCAAACTGTCTTTTTTCCCATAAGCATATATAATCTCATTTGTAACTTTCTCTTTATCTGATATGTAATCTCCATATATCTCATTGCATATTTCAAACTTTCCATCTTTATATACTATCTTTGCATCTTCTGTTTTTATTTCATCTTTGTAAATTACTTTTTCTATATCCTTTTCTATATTCCCATATTTTATTTCTGTTTCATTTTTATCTTTACTTGGAACAAACCACATATATCTATTCTGATTTTTCTTTATATCTTTAACAGCCTCTTTATCATATGTTCCATCTGTATGAAAAGTAATGCATCCTAATTTATAAACTTTCAGATATGTATTTTTTATATTCTCTTCAATCTTGTTTTCAGCCTCCCTTATTGTATTATTCCCAACTGATATATCATTGATATATGTACCAGGCAGAAAATGTCTACTGTAATATATAACTCCTATCAGATAGATAACTGATAATACAGCAAGTATAATTATTGCATTTTTTACTACTATCCTTTTCATAACTTTTCCTTTTTTATTCTAAATATGAATCATAAAGGCAGCAGTCACACAATATTTACAACTGATAATCTTATCCGCTTCACTATCATTTTAACTGATAACAAATTTCTTTATTTATAATCCTCATATGCTATCACATTAACATGATTATAAGAATCTGCATATTTGTTATCACATTAACATGATGATAGAATGCTTTTATATTCTCGGATTTTCTTTATTTTTACTTTTTCAAAAAATTTTATCATCACCTTAATATGATAACATTTCTAACTAAAAATGTTATCATATTAAGGTGATGATAAAAGATGCGTTATATGTCAGTATTTTGTTATCAATATACATTTTCCCAAATTTAATTATCACATTAAGGAGATAATAAAAATAGTAAAATTATTATCTCTTTAATGTGATAATTAAAACAGTGCTATTTTAAATGGAAACATTATCAGTTTAAGGTGATAGTAAAAATGCCCACTCTATACAGAAATTGTTATCATATTAATGTGATAATAGATTTACATAGTTTTGTAAAAATGTTATCACATTAATATGATAATAGATTCCGAGATTTTTTATTTTACCTTTTGCTTTATATGAAGAATAGTTATCACATTAAGATGATAGTTAAAACACCATATTTTGTTATCACATTAACATGATAGTATTTTCCATTATAATTTTATCATAAATGATTTTATTTAAAATTTTGCATACTTTTATTATCACATTAAGGTGATGATATAATTCTTTATTTTTATTATCACATTAAGGTGTTAGTATTCTTGTTACTTTTCTATTTTTTGTTTAATTTTCATATGACCTTTTACATATTGTTATCACATTAAGGAGAATACATTTTTCTGTAATTTCTGTTATCACATTAAGGTGATTGGTTTTTCCCATTTTTGAGTTATTTTTGCTATTTTGTTATCACATTAAGGCGTTATAAGTATCGCAAACATTTTGTTATCACATTAAGGTGTTATTTTGAGAACTGTGACGTATTATCACATTAAGGTGATAATATTTTTGGGACTGAATCTATACTTTGCCTTATAGCATAACATATTCCTTGGAGTAGCCTTTATACTATCGTTTAACAGTAAAGAGGCTATTTAATCTTATAGGCAGATACATAACTCTTTAGAGTAAACAGTGCATCTTAATCCTTTGGAGTAAAAAGTAAACAGTAAAGAATAGGCTAAAAATATAATAAAAAAGCCAATCTCTTTGCACAAAATCCATCCCTTGTAGCTTACAAGAGATGATGCTTTTGAGATGAGAAGTGTATAACATACTACACTTCTTATTTTTTTTGTTTATTTTTTTTGTTTTCCTAAACCATATTCTAAGTGAGAAGAAAAATATAACAGCTTTTTATAAGCTTTTACATAGATACCCTACAAAGAAAGGTGGCTTCATGATATGGCAAAGGCATGTGTGAGAATTGAAAAAATTAAAAGCATGGGAACTCTAAGATCCAGATGGAATCATGATTTGGATAAAGATTTCAGAAAGGAGCATGTAGACAATGCAGATGCATCAAAAACTAAAGACAATGATATCCTTCTTGCTTGTGTAGATGAAGATGGAAACGAAATCACATATGACTCTGCAGTAAGAAAAAGAATATCCAATATCAATCAGGCAAATGGAAAAAAGCAAAGAAAAGATGCTGTTAAAGCCTTTGATATAGTTTTAGAATTTGGAGATTCTGATGACATTGAAGCAGAAGGTATAGATGTTGATGAATGGGAAAGACGATCTCTTGAATGGCTGAAAGAAACATTTAATGTTGCTGGTGATGGAAAAGACAATGTAATCTCTGTTGTATGCCACAAAGATGAAGCTTCCCCTCACATCCATGCAATTGTCACTCCTGTTGATGAAAGAGGTAGCTTATGTGCAAAAAGTTTTTCAGGAGGATCAAGAGCATTAAGTGAATTTCAAACTTCTTATTCAAAAAAATTGGAAGACATGGGAATTGAACGAGGTGTTCCTAATTCATCAGCTCATCATAAATCAAATAAAAAATATAAAAAAGAAAACAGAGAATTTTCTAAAATGCCAGAGAAAAAACCAGATCAGAGCATTGATGATTATGCAAATATGTTGCAACTTGAATTTGAAAATAGAGCAATTGAATATAAATCAAAAATAGATAAATTGGAAAGACAATTAAGAGCAAGGATGGATAATGAAAGATATGCTCAACAAAAATCAATTGAATCCGAATATGACACAATGGATGCAGCTAGAACACAAGCTGAACAGAAAATAAATGAAGCAAATAAACAATACATATCCATTATGGAAGATATTGGTTCTGTATCAGAAACAGACATTGCACAGATTGAAAAATATAAATATGGTTATCAGAAATATTCTGAACTGCAATCTGCTATTGCATATGGTCAACAACACAATCCAATGCAAACAGAATTATTGATGGAAATGCAAGAAGAATTACTTTCAAATTATAATGATTCATTGAAAGATAATGAACATGATATTGATAGCCAAACAGAAGAAGAACTCTAATCATATAGAAAATAAAGCAGCTTATCTGCTTTATTTTTTTTGAAATTTTTGCAAAACTCAAGCCGGTAATATCTCATGTTATATTGTACTTACAGAAGGGAGATGGTATCATGTTAAAAGAATACCTCAAATTACAATTTAAACCAAAAATGATTTTAAAAAATATATTGTTGCTTGTATGTCTTTTTTCAGCACAGGTTCTGTTGGGATATGCAGTTGCAATTTTAAAAACATTTTTGATTTTGCATTAAAAAAATAAATTATAAAGGAGATTTTAAGAAATTATGGTTAAGGAAAGTAGATGCTCTTTTTGTGGAGCAAGTGAGAAGGATGTTTTATTGATTGCATCAGATTTTGCAGATAAAGAAGGAGTTTCATATATTTGCCCAAACTGTGCAAAGAAATTAGGACAACACTTTGATGAAATTTTAGGTAGTTATTGGAATGCACATAATGATTTATTTCCTGAATTTGAATATGAAGATTCAGATAATGAAGACTCAGAAAAAGAAAAGTATGTTCCAAGCAGAATTGTTAAGCCATCAGAGGTTTATAACAATTTGAATCAATATGTGATTGGCCAAGAGGAAGCAAAAAAGATACTTTCTGTTGCTGTTTATAATCATCAGAAGAGACTCACTGATGAAACAGGTTTAATCAGAAAGAGTAATATTCTTATGGTTGGTCCATCAGGAACCGGCAAGACTCTTCTTGCTAAGACATTGGCAAAGTCATTGGATGTACCATTTGTTGTTGCAGATGCTAATTCACTTACAGAGGCTGGATATGTTGGTGATGATGTGGAGTCTATTCTGTCCAGACTTTTACAAGTAGCTGATTATGATGTTGAATAAGCAGAACGAGGAATTATTTTTATTGATGAGATTGATAAGATTTCAAGAAAGTCAGAAAATCCATCTATAACAAGAGATGTTTCTGGTGAAGGAGTTCAGAATGCATTATTAAAGATTATTGAAGGTGCCGAGGTATCTGTTCCTATTGGAGGTGGAAGAAAGCATCCTCAAGGTGATAATATCATCATCAATACAGAAAAGATTTTGTTTATCTGTGGTGGTGCTTTTGAAGGTATGATTAAGAAAAACAAGAAGAAAAATGTTATTGGCTTTAATAATGTAACTGAAGATGCAGAAGATGAAAAGCTTTCACCAAATATGCTGAAAAAGTATGGTATGACTCCTGAACTTCTTGGCCGTCTTCCAATTTTAGTCCAACTACAAGACTTGACAAAGGAAGATTTATGCCATATTCTTACTCAGCCAAAGGATGCAATTGTAAAAGAATATGTAGAATTATTCAATAGAGACAATATTAAGCTTGAATTTAAGAATACAGCAATTGAAAAGATTGCAGAAAAGGCAATTGAAAGAAATGTTGGAGCAAGAGGATTGAGAAGCATTGTTGAAAATCTTCTTGGTGACGCAATGTTTTCTGCGCCAGATGATGAAAACATTGATAAGATTATTGTTGATGCAAATGCAGTTGATACCAATACTGTTAAGTATCATAAAAAGAAGAAAATTGCATAATACAAAAGCCACTATGATTTAATTCATAGTGGCTTGTTTTTTATATACAATCAAATCCAATGTCAATTTCATCCATTGCATTACTGTATAAATCCTTTTTTAAATTGTCTTTCTCCTGCTTTTCTTCCTCAGTATTATTTACATTATCTTTTTTTTCATCAGATGTTTTATCTGCTTCTTTATTACTAGGTTTTACATCAGAAGAGGAATTTAATTCCTCATAATGAGTAAGTTCTTTATATACTTCAATATATTTTTTATATTCTGCATCAGTTAACCCATAAATTTTTTCTCCAAATTCCTTTTCAAAGTTTTGAGATTGTTGCATAAGAATTCTTATTTCATATTCATAACTATCCATTGCTTTATCTAAAACTTGTTTTTGGAATGCCTGTCTGCCTTCGGCTTTTATATACTCGTCAGGATCCTTATGTGGCATACAGCTTAATATCTTGACATCTAATCCTTCTTTTCTGAGAATTGGAATTGCTTTAAGCTTTGCCTTAATACCTGCATCATCACTATCATAACAAAGATAAACTGTATCTGTCTTTTCTTTAATCATTTTTGCATGATACATTGTACAAGCAGTTCCTAAAGTTGCAGTTGCATTATCATATGCAGCTTGATGTAATGCCAAGGCATCCATATATCCTTCACACAGAATAATTCCTTTTCTTGTAGAGTGTTTTGCATAATTAAAAGCAAACAAAACTCTTTTTTTATCAAAAATAGGAGTTGCAGAAGTATTCAAATACTTTGGAGCATTTGGATATTTAGGATCTGGATATTTCATAAGTCTGCCACCAAATCCCACGACTCTGTTTTCTCCATCTTGTTCAACCATAATAGGAAACATAATTCTGTTGAATATCTTGTCTTTATATTTCCCGTCTTTGCATATTGCTAATCCACTTTCTTGAATAGATTTATCACTCATTCCTATTCTTTTTAAAGTTTCTCCAATGCCATAATTTGAATATCCAAGAGCAAATTTCTTTATGGTGTTATCTGAAATGCCTCTATCTTTTAAGTAATGATAAGCTTTATTATTGGCTTTTAAAGAGCAGTAATAAGTGTTAGCTGCAATGCTGTTTGCTTTATACAAAATCTCATTTGTTTCTTTGCTTGCTTGCTCTATATGAGACTCCTTGCCCTCAAGACTATTGATATAATCCATAGCCTGTCCCTTATCCATTCCAACAGCCTTTTCAAGAAAGTCCATAGTATCTCCTGTTTCTCCACAAGAGAAACATTTATATTTGTTTTCTTTCTCAGAAAGAATCATAGACTTAATAATGCCATTGGTACAAAAAGGACATGTACATATACCTCTGTTTCCTAAATTGTTTTCTTTACTTCCTGCTTGTACTTTATTTACAGGAATGAATTTAGATGCTACATCTACAATAGAAACCATATTTACACCTTCTTTCTTCTCCAATAAATATGAAAGAAAGAGGACTCAATAATGAATCCTCTTTCTCACATTTTCTACTGTACTCCTGTAGAACCAAAACCGCCTCTTGAATTATCAGACAGATGGTCAGTTTCCTTAAACTCCAAAACATCCTGTTTCTTCATGATTCTAAACTGACAAATTCTGTCATTCAGGTGAACCTCAGTATCTCTTGTAGCATACACAGGCAATCCCCAAATATCATCATCACCAGAATAAGAGTTATCAATAACTCCAACACTATTAACCTGGATGATTCCCCACTTCTTAAAAGTGCTACTACGTGGACTAAGATGTGCCTCATAACCATCTGGCAACTTCATAGATACACCAAGACTGATAATCTTGAATTCACCTTTCTTTAAAACAACATTCTCTGCTGCTCTAAGATCAATCCAATCAGACTTTCCTTCAATGTTTTCAGGCTTAATCAACTTGTCATTGTGATACTTGATTAAAATTGTTTCCATTTTTTCCTCCTAATAATAATTTATACATTATGAACATGGAATAATTGAGAATAAAAAATAAGACAGATACCTATATAGGATATCTGCCTTATTAAAATTATGATTCTTCTCTACATTTTTTAATAATTTTTTCTAACCTTGTTTGATATTTTGCAATCCTTGGAAGTGCAAAACAAAAAGTTAGAACTACTAATGTAGCGTCATGTGTCTCCCAACCTTTCTGATACCACAAAGTGATATAATATGAAGCTATAATAGCTCCTATTGGAATAATATATCCCTTTAATAGGAAATATAAAAAACCTTTCCAAGCATTCCATGTTTCCTTTACAAACTCTTTAATCATAATTTTTTTGTCCTCCGATCATTTTTTCATTACTCATAACATGAAAAATCAGAGGAATAGAAATAAACTATTGTATTCTTTTACAGCTTATTTCAAAATTATTTTCATCGCTTTCAATACCTATGTAATTCCTTGACAAATTCTTTGCAGCAAGGCCTGTGGTGTTACTTCCCATGCAAAAATCCAAAACCATATCATTTTCTTTTGTATAAGTCTTTATCATATATTCACATGCTTCCAATGGTTTTTGTGTTGGATGAAGACTTTCTTTTTGTTTATCCCATTTGAATGTCAAAACGTCTCTAGGAAATCTGTCAGTTGAATCATATGATCTCAATTCATGATGATTATAATTTGTACTGTCCTTGCAATTAACCTTATGTTCAGCTTTTGACACTTTTCTTTCATGACCAGTTGTTTTCTGTGGGTAATAGGATGGAAGTTGCTTATAAAAAATCATAATATTCTCATGACACTTCATAGGCATCTTATTTGCATTCAAAAAACCCGTTGGTGATGTCTTTTCAATAATCCATTCATATCTATAAAGCGGAAGATTACTACATGCTAATAATTTATCAAAAGGAGATTGGCACCATAAAGCAATTATACCATCATCTTTTATAACTCTTTCCATATGATACCATAATCCATGCTGACAGTGTGATTTCCAAAACCATACTGCATCTTTTCTGTCTAAACCCCATTGATATGCTTTAAGGAGAAATTCCTTTTCATACAATTTCTTTCCATCAACAATGACATAATCTGCAAAAGGAATTATTTCATCCCATTTATTCTGTGTTGTTCCATAAGGAGGATCAGCAAAAATCATTGACACAGATTTATCTGGAATTTGTGGAAACACTCTCAAACAGTCATCACAATACAGAGATAAGTTATCTTTCTTAAATTCTTTCATTTTTATTCCTCTTTAAGTATAAACAAAAATTCCAAATTTCTATCATCGGAAATACTGAGTTTTGATAGTTTCAATTTATTGATTGGAATTTTAAAATTAAGAAATCCCTTATCTGCTTTAAGCTTTTTAACTACATATTTCAGCATTTGACTCTTTTCTTTTTTATACATCTCAACAATTTGGTTCTTTTTTAATTTCATATTCTTTTTTGCAATAGGAATAGCAACAGTAACACTAACAAACTTCTTACTATATGTTTTAACCTTGACTGTTCCACCTTCTGAAATTAACTTGCTTCTGAATATTTCTACATTTCTTCGATAGTCATTTGGATTTTCTAATACATCCATAATTCCACTATACAAATCAAGAGATTTGTTTAAAAAAACAGACATAATATCAACCATATGAACAAAGGATACAACTGTATTATTTATCTTAAATAATCCATTTGCAGTGTTCATAATTTCTGACTTTACAAACATAGGATTCTTTTCCATTGAATAGGAGACAATAAATGCACCAATAAGACTTACTGATATTTCCAAGCTTTTTGAGTTATTCCTTATACTAAAATTCTTCTTTGAAAAATACCTATCTGCACATATCTCCTGTCCTGCCACATCTGTAAAAGAGTCAGGATATATGCCTTCCCCTTGAACATAACTTATTTCTTTTGTTTCTTTTGTTTTCAAATCAATTATATATGCAGTGTCTTCCTTATAAGTGATTATTAAATATCTGTATAGCTGTTCAATATTATCAATAGAAACACTTATAAAATTGGGACACAGAGTATATAACACATCATTCTTTTTTGTCTGCAAATTCATATCATTCACTGCCTTTCTTACTATTATCAAAAGTAACCATTTCTTTTTTACTTTTCTTCATATCTTGTGTACTTCGAGCATAAAACTGTGTTGTTGCAATATTGTTATGTCCTAAAGCAGACTGCAACCCTTCAATATCTCCATTACTATTTTTCAAAAACTCCATGGCAAATGAACTTCTAGTAGAGTGACAATGAATATTCTTTAAAGGAACCGATGCTTTTGCATATTTTTTTACAAGCATTTCAACTGATCTCACACCAAGTCTTGTGTTTCTTGTTGACAAAAATAATGCCTTATTATCTTTATCCATTGGAGACAGAGTATATCTATAATCCAAATAATCATCTAACAATTCACCAACTGAATCAGGAAAGAATACAGAATCTTCCTTGTTTCCTTTTCTTATCACCTTTATGCATGAATTTTTGAAATCAATATCATCAACATCAAGTCCTACGCATTCTGATACTCGAATTCCTGTTGTAAGCAGCAAAACCATAATTACATAGTTCCGAAAACCTAAAATATCATGATATTTTTCTTCCATTAAAGAACCGGTTACAACACCTGTTTCAACTTTATCTAAAAAAGTATTAACTTCATCACTATCCATATATACAAGTTCTTTTCTTTCTATTTTGGGAACATCAATTTTTTCAATGTTACATACAGAAATTAAGTCACTTTTTAAGAGATATGAATAAAATCTCTTTAAAGAAGATAACTTTCTCTTTAATGTCTTTTTCCCATTTGTATAAACTTGCCCATTTTTTTTATACTTCATTAAGTAATCAAAATAGTCTTCAAATAAGTCCTTTGAACAATTCTCTAACTGCTCAACAGTGATATCTTTAATTGATACATTTAACACATCAGCTAGGTATTCCATGAAAATTTTTATGTCACTTATATATGCAAATCTTGTTTTAACCTCTGTACTTAACTGCATACTCCGATCAAACCGTTTTACAACATCTGGCAAGCCATTACAGAGTTTTTTGATTTTATCTTTATATTCATTATCTATCTGCTGCCTATAATCCTTCATATAATTAAAACCCTCCTTCCTTAAATATGATTATATTTTCTTTTCTTTTTAACTAATTTTGGCAAAAATAAAAGAAGAGTAGTGGAATACCACTACCCTTCAGAACTGACATTTATAGCAAGGATTTTAACAAAATCTTTGTTGCTTTCAGCAACTCATCATACTTATCATTTTCTTTTAAGTCTTCTGTCAACTGTGACAGTTCATTTGATAAGTCAATAATTCTTACAATCTTTTCATCAACTGTAAGCTCCTTGTTCTGACCTGCCAAATAGCCAACTTTCCCTCCATCTTTTTTGATTTCCTTTGATTTCTGACCATAGGAAAGATTTCGGTATTTCCCCAAAAGTTCTGCCTGTTTTCTTATATTTTCTTGCTTGTCTTAAAGAAATCCCTGCCGCCTCAGAAAGAATCTGAGTAACTTCCGAATCTTTAATCTGACCGGTTGCTACATCCATGCATAACATTTCTGTATATGCAATCTTTGCAATCCTGTCATTTCTTTTTACCATGTTACATGATAAAGCAAGCATGGTAACATCTTTCTTTGAAAGGTTGTCGCACTCAATTACATAACAAGGAATCTCTGTATCTCCAAGAAACTCCATTGCATTGAGTCTTCTTACTCCATCTATAACAAAGTATCTGCCAAACGGATATGGTCCCACAACTGAAATTGGAGATAACATACCATTTTTGATGATCTCTTCCTTGACTTCATTGATTTCATAATCATGATCCAAAGAATCAATCTCAATTGTATCCAACAGATTTTTATCTATATGTCTTAACTCTCTTGAGTGGAAGAGAGTTTTAATTCTTTTTTTGCCGCTTCCATAATTTTATCATTTAATGTCATATTACTTTTCCTCCGATTCCTTTTTTAGATGACATAATTAACATGAAAATTGAGAAAAACAAAATAAACAGTATTGAATATAAGATTAGATGTATACAACTGTTCATAATGAACAAAAGTATTTTTTTATTTAACTTTACTTATTGAATCATATTATTTTTATAATGTATAATAGGAGAAAAAAGGAGAGTGACATGGATAAAATGATTAAAAATATAGATTTATCAAAGGGTATCTTAGAACCAACTGACAACCAAGGACTGTCACTGGAAGGATATGTACCTTTTGGTGATTTTTATTATAACGTAGAGTTAGGGTATTCAAGCATATCTAAGGAAGAACAAGCATTAGAACAAATCAGAGAGATTGATTCAAAGGATGAAAATACTTACAAAGTTGTTGTGTTGAATAAAAATGATAACTCAGTATTTTTCACATCAAGAGAAACAGATAATGCAGATATGGCATTTCATCTCAGACGTTGCTTAATTGGAAATGATTTTAGCTATGGAAGAGACAAAATCTTCATTATAGTTAAAATGTAATTCACATAAAAAATAGATGCCATATGGCATCTATTTTTTTATTAAAGGAATTGAATTCCTTTAGTCAGCTTCCAAAACAGCAACAGTATCTTTACTCATTGTAATCTTATAATTCTTTCCTAATTCAAGCTGAGATATATTATATGCAGATTCAATTGATTTTTTATTGTATACATCTAACCTTATTTTAGTATACTTTGACATACCATTGTATTCAAAAACTAATACCAACTTTGTAAATCTTTCCTCAATACAGAATGCAGAAATAAGTTTTATTTCATATGTTTTGTTTTTTTCTAATTTCATATACTGTGTTTGATACGATTGACTATCTAATATGTATTCTTTCTTTTCAGTTGTGCCAGAATTATCTTCATATATTGAAGTAAAAATTGCCAAAGGTATGCTAACTATAATCACAAGTATGAATAATGGAGGAACTGATAGTGATTGTTCTTTTTGAATCTCAATATTATCAAGACAGTAGAAGTCCGGAATTATATTCTTCAACTTTTCAGTCTCTCTTTCATAGCATTCTTTCATTTTTCTTGCTTCTTTTTTATTTAATCTTCTTTCAATCTCAAGCTGTTCTTCATTATCATCATCATAATAGTGTATCAATAACATGTACATTTTTATTTATCATTCCTTTCTTTTCATTACCTAAATATGTGTAAATTGATTCTGATAATAGAATATAACATATAATGATTGGTATGCGTATTGCAAAAATAATATTTTAATTAGGAATTAATTTCCTACATAATAATTTACAATATTATGCTTATTAAAACATATTTCAAATATAGTTGAATTAGTGGAGAGTAAATGAAAGGATGTGTTAATTATGTTATTCCTAGAAAAATTATATGATTTAAAAGAAAATTTCACCCCTACAAAAATAGGGGGAGTGTTGCCTGCAACAGAGGTTACATATATTAAGAATCATTTATGTTTGGAAACTCTGAATATTGATGATTTAAAAAACCTAAAAGATTTTTCTGAGATATATTTTGGTTCACTGATTGATAGAGCCAAAACATCATTGGATGCTTTTAAACTTAATGATAAATTAAGTGCAATCACAACAGTAATTGATGAAAGAATCAATAACTTGGGTGGAGAGGTATAACACAATATGAAAATAAGTCTTTAACAAATAAAGACTTATTTTTTTTATTTCAAATTATTACAATTAGGGACTAATTGGAATAATTTGAAAAATAATAGGTTTTAGCTATAATACACCATACTCATTTCGTAAAACTGCAATTTTACGAAATGAGTTAGATGCATCGCTATTCTACTTCAACAAAAAAAATGCAAGAAAAATTCTTGCATTTTTTTTATCTCTCCTATTCTTTTATATCAGCAATGTTTTTTTTACATCAAGAGAAATAATGGATTCACTCAATGTGTCTACAATTGCCACACACTCTTCTGTTTTCTTAAAATCATTATATGCACCAATATCTACACCATATGCATCAGTTGTTGTGGCTAATTCATGATACACATATTCAACCTCAACTTTATTGTTGTCTTTTTGTGATATGTTTGTTATTTTTACTGAGCTTGAATAATGAGTTCCAACATAGTTTTCAAAATCAATTGAGTCTAATCCTTCTTCCTCAATATTGTAAAATTTATTTAATATTTCTTTTATTTTATCTTCCATGTTTATTTTTTCTCCTTTTATTTTTTCATATATATAAAACATGAAGTTAGAAAAAAAATAAATAAACAATTATGTCTAAAAAAAATAAAGCTTCCATACCAACAGAAACTTTATTTCTCATTATTATATTTCAATGTCTTTCAATGTTTACAAAAAAATTTGTTGCATTTTTCTTTCAGAACCCCGATATTTATTTATGAGTCTTGTAATTTAAAATCTTCATATATATTCATATGTAATCTTCATATCTGCAGATGCATTTGTTGTAAAATAATATATTTTCAACTTACAAAAAAATGATCCTATTATGAATTTTCTTAGAACATCACTCAATATTGTACCAATTCTTGAATTTAGTTTTAACTTCATCTGTATCTTTAAATGATTTTGGAGACCAATAGGCTTGCTCTGTCCATTTGTCTTTATTTATGCTTTCACACCCTTCATATGTCTGATATAGGGATATATTTTCCCCTGTAGCAACTGATTCCTTTATCTTGTTTATAATAAAATGTTCTTTATCTCCACTACAAACTATTCCTTCATTCTTTTCTATTACTTTTCTAACAAAATGAGGCAACAGTCCATTATAAATACACTCTATATAATACTTTTCCCAACCATTTGTCACTTTGGGATGTTTGTTTAACCAAGGCATTGCAGCAAACTTTGTAAAGTTTAAATATGCCAATGAAATTTCACTATCATAAAGAGATTCATTTTTTTCAAACTTCTTATCTAAATTTTCTATCAATAAAGCATTTTGTTCTTTGGAGTTATTTTCAAAGAACAAAGCTAAAGACTGTATTGTTTCTTCTAATTCATTTTTTATATCCATTGTTTATCTTAGCCTTTCTTAATCTTTATTCACACAAACCATAATTCACAAATATTTTCTTGTAGCTCTTTATAATAATCTATTAATACCTTTAAACTTATCTTCAATAAGAATATTTCCAAAAAATTTTGTTATGTCTCTTCTATCCATGTTTATACACACCACTTTACCCTTTTTAAGGTTTTATAATTTTTTTATTTGTATTTTATCACACCATCTTTTTTGTAAATTGTGCATTGATCGCCTTGATTTAATTTTTGTATATTTGATAATGATGAAAAATTCTTTTTTGATATAGTATCATGTATCTCTATATACTTTATTGTTCCATTTTGTTCTAGTTTAAAAATTAAACAATACCGTGGTGAAGATCTATAAAATCCATCTAAAACCATAGTTCCTATAACCTTTATATCATAATACTGCCCTTCTTTTAACTCTAACTCCTGTATTGAGTAGCTTGATGGTGATGCTAAAAAATTTTTTTCATCAATTTTATCTTTATTGCAGAAAGAATAAATTCCACTGATTGCCATAGTAACTGAAACAATGAGAATAGACATTATCATCCAACCCCAGTTTATCTTGTTTTCTTCTTTCTCAATAACAATATTCTTCAATGAATAAAAATCAGGAATAAAATTTTCTAATTTACTTACATCTTTTTCATAAGTTTCTTTTGCTAATTGTGCCTCTTTCTTGCTATATCCGGATTCTATTTCTACCTCTCTGTCTCCATCAGAATCATAATAATTGATTATTACTTTATACATAAATATCGCCTTCCTTTTTTTTGAATTATATCACACTGCTCCTTAACTTTCTTTTAGCAAAAAAAATACTGCATACTTAAAATATGCAGTAATTTCTATGTTTTTAGTTTTTCTCTTCTCTCCTATAAATAATCTTTCCTCAACCCATAATCCTTATTTAAATTTCTCCTTTGTCACATATGTTATATCTATACCTTTTCTTATATCCTCATCATTATTAAGGATAAATTCAATTATTTTATCTGTTCTATTTATTGTTTTCTCTAAATCATTCTCAAAGTCAATTCCAAGATTTCTAAACCTTAATTTATTCTTTATATAATTATTTTTTGTATTATCTCCAAGGCTATCAACCTCTAGTAATATTCTTGCATATCTTTTAAATATTCCAAACTTATTTACCAACTTATTTAACATATTTTTTTGAACACTTTTGCTCTTTGTAACCATCAATTTCTTTAAAATAGTTGTTCTTAACTTGACTTCTTCTGTTATTTTCTGTTTTATTTTCATCTTCTTTTACTTGCAATTTTTTTAATGAATTCTGCTTTTTATATCCTTCTATTTTACATATACTTTTTTTTGATTCTCTTTAAATCTTCAAAATCTGTTTGATCAATATGATTTTCACTCATGATCTGATTACAAATAACGGATATGTCTGTAACATAATCCAACATATCATATATACTTGGATTTTCATTAGAAATATTTAGAACAGTCTGTTTTAATTTATGTAGTAGTGAATTTCCTATTGTAGCATTATTATCAACTATTCTGTTCTTCACCTCTTTATCAGTTATATTAAATATATCCCTTTTTATTCTGTTTTCATCTTCTTCATCAAACTCATGCTCCTGCATCTCCCTATAGCTTCTGATTTTTTCTTCTTTTTCTTCTTGTCTTCTTTGTTTATGTACATTAAATGAGTAGGTTTCAATCAGGTTCAAACACTCTAAAAAACTCAGCTCTGAATCTGTTTGTGTATGATAACCTCCTATAAACTTCCTCTTTCCTCTTTGAACATCAGTTATAATATAATTGTTGTGATATAATATCGGTTTTGAAATCTCCACTACTCCATTATCTCTACGGAAATTTATCTTCCAATCATCTTCATTATAATGGATATATAAAACATAATCTTTGACATCAATAGTCATTCCATTAAAAATCAGTTTCTTTATATATTCCTTGTTAATATAATTTCCAAGAAATACTTTTTCATAATACTTAATTGCTTCAAAATTATCAGATGCAATTCTCATATAAGTTCTAAACTTACAAGTATCACACTCACAAAGTGTTTGGTTATAGCGTTCAAGTTCTATCTGTTCATCCTTACTAAAATTTCTTAATAAAGTACAAGTTTTGTCATGAATGGTATTCCCAATCCTAATAAAATTGTAATCTTCATCATTCTCATCCACACCATATAAAGAAGACTTATCTGCAGTTTCTTCTTTTTGAATATTTAATTTATTTTTCTCTTTATCTAGCTTTGAATATATCTTACTCATTTCTCTCTTAATTCTCTGTCTTTCATTTGCAGAGACTCTTTTGTTTTTATTTGTTCTTTTTGCCATATGTATTTGCCTTATGATAGGAATATCATATTCTCCTTTCTTCTCTTGATATAGATTAAGAAAACCTATTTTCGTCTATTATCCTATGCATTGTTTCAGATGGTATGGATGGATCTGTAACACTTTTTACTACATCTATATCAACAAAATCTTCATCAAGTAAAAGAGCATCCCTATATCCACACTCTAAAATCCGTATCTGAAATGTATCAAATTTAGGATTAGAAAGAACTTTCATTACCTCTATAGGAAGTTGAAAATCAAATCCGTCCATAAGAAACATCATCTGCTTTGGTGTTAATTCAGGATTTGCCAAGACCTCCATTTGTTCTATAGACAAACCCGACTTAAATCCATAACTTAATTTATTCTTTTGTTCTTCTGTAAGATTTTTAGATTCCAAAAAATCAGACTGTTCTTTGGATAAAACAAACACCTCTTCATCTCTTTTTGTTTCTTCTTTCTTGTTTGAATGAAATAACCTATTTACCCATTTTGCCTTCATAACTAAAATTCCTTTCCATATTTTCTTTTACTTTAATATGATTAAATTCATAAATATTTCTCATATAAAGAATAACAGTTTGTACACAGCCAAAGAATTTGCAAAAATTTGTAGATGCTATGTGAAATAAAAAAAACACCATCTTATTTACAATGTCATTAAGTTAAGCTCTTGACAGTACAAATTAAAAGACAGTCACATTCCAATTAACGGAAAAGTGGCTGTCTTTTTTCTTAAATCTTACCTGTTTTATTGTACCTGTCTATATATTCTTCCAACAATTTATATTTATAT
>ERZ1108170.332-NODE-332-length-39354-cov-14.691010_pt1 | contig 39354 bp, 18 predicted proteins | sample MGYA00403705_ERZ1108170 | MGnify/ENA primary metagenome ERZ1108170 (study PRJEB35170, sample SAMEA104062422) | human gut metagenome | biome: human gut; feature: human-associated habitat; material: faeces | place: Denmark | collected 2012-06-15 ...
TAAACAGTCTTTTGACAAAAAAGGAAGCAATCAGATGCAATGGAAAAATCTATTCTGAAGAGCATAGGCGAAGATTTGAAATCAAGAATGATATTTTCAAGATTGAGAAAAGTTCGGTTGATAATAATAAACTGGTGCTTACAATAAACAGGCAACCGATAGGCGAATGGTTCAAAGAGCAATGGGAGAAACTTCGGCAAGGTTTACGACAATCAGCGGAAGAACCAAGAAAAAGTAGAGGATTCAAGTTATAATTCCGTTCTATATAATGCAAAACATCAATAAAATAACTAATTTTGCATTCGGATAGGGAGCAACTCTTTCCAATACATAAGAAAAAAGAAGCGTTATGCTCATCAAGTATTTGGAAACGTAGGAAATTTTCAAATTGCATACTCAGATGGCATAGTGGTTCTCACGCATATAGCGTGGGCTGCTATTACTACATCTGTATGCAAGGTTTCCTACGACCTCCGAATAAAGAAGTGGCATTGCAGTCCGCGCTTTTGTATTTTAATAACCTGCCCTGTTGGACTGATGGGCAAAAAGAAAAACGATATGGAACAAAAATTCTGTCAAAGCTGCGGTATGCCGCTAACAAACGAAATCCTCGGTACGAATACCGATGGCACACTCAATGAAGATTATTGCATCTACTGCTACAAAGATGGCAAGTTTGCGCAGGATATGACTATGGAGCAGATGATTGACCACTGCGCCCAATTCACTGATGAGATAAACAAGCAGTCAGGACAGAACTTGACACAGGAACAGGCTAAAGACATGATGCGTCAATTCTTCCCTCACCTTAAACGCTGGAAAAAATAGACTCGTTATGTTTATTGCAATTCTCACATACAAAAAGCCGTTGAGCGAGGTTGATAACTATCTGAGTGCGCACCGTGAATATCTCGCCAAACATTATGCCATCGGAGATTTCATAACATCTGGGCCACAGATCCCTCGCATTGGTGGCGTGATAATGATAAAAGCCAACAACCGTGAAGCGGTTGATGCTATTATTTCCGAAGATCCGTTCTACATCAACGGCATCGCCGATTATCAGATAGTGAAGTTTTCTCCGACAATGTTTGCCAACGATTCGTTAAAATCATTTCTGGAATGAAAGTAATCGGTATTAACGGTAGCGCACGGAAAAATGGCAATACGGCAATCTTAATCCGCACAATATTTGAGGAACTGAATAAGAAAGGTGTTGAAACCGAGCTTATTCAGTTGGCAGATGTCGATATAGAGCCGTGCCGTGCTTGCTTCGCCTGCAAAGGCAAGGACAACTGTGTGTTCCGTAAAGATGGTTTTGCCGAGGTATTCAGTAAAATGGTGGAAGCCGACGGAATAATACTCGGCTCTTCGGTCTATTCAGCCGATGTTTCATCCCGGATGAAAGCATTGTTGGACAGGGGTGGTGTTGTAGCAGCCACTAACCCCGGAATTCTTAAACATAAAGTAGGCGTGGCGGTTGCCGCTGTGCGCCGTGCCGGAGGCATGACATCCGTTGATACCATGAATCATTTCTTTCTCAATAAAGAAATGATTGTCATAGGCTCGACTTATTGGAATATGGTATATGGGCGAGAAATCGGCGATGTACTTAACGATGACGAAGGTATTGCCAATATGCGCAACCTCGGTCAGAATATGGCTTCAATTATGTCTAAATTAAATTCGTGAGATTATGTCATATTTCAATCGAAAACATATAATTAACTATACGAAAAGAAAAAAATCAATGAAACTGCAGATTAAATCATTCATTGCTATCGCAATTTTATCGGGAGTAATCGCAACAGGATGTTCTGGTAATAAAAAGAACAGTGCCGATGTCGCAGAAAGCACAACTTTGAAAACAATGGCGGATGCAGACATTCGGGGACAATGGTACATAGAAAACATAGTCTTCAATGATTCGGATTATGTCCGCCCGGACGAAACTATGCACAGTCTTCGCCAATATATCATTTTTGAAGACAGCACATATTTCATCCAGACAAACTGCAACACAATCTCGGGGCCTTACACCATTACAGGTGATTCAATCACTTTTGGCGACGGAGCAATGACCGAGATGGCTTGCGACGACATGGCGGTCGAAGACGCCTTGCGCAGGATTCTACCGGATATATCCACAATAGATCTTCAAAACGATTCGGTAGTCAGACTGAATGGGGCCACACCTGCAGAATGTATCCTGCTTCGTAAAGCGACCGAAATAAAATGATGACCCCAATATAAAATATTTGTGATATTATGCCATACATATCAGTTGAGAGCGGAGCATTGACCTCCGAGCAAAAGAAAGAACTTATCGAACGACTGACAGCAACAGCCGCCGAGATAACCCATATCCCGGAACAGTTCTTCACCGTCACCATCAAGGAATTGCCAGATGAGAACTTCGGCATAGGCGGCAAGTCGATAGACGAAATCAAACGCAACTATATTGGAAAGGAACATTAGAAATGGCATTTGACTATAAAAAAGAGTATAAAGCTTTATATATGCCTGAATCCACACCGGCAGTCGTTGATGTGCCTGTCATGAAATTCATCGCTGTAAATGGTGCAGGCAACCCCAATGACCCTGACGGCGAATATCAGAAGGCTCTTGGCATGCTATATCCGGTGGCTTATGCCATAAAGATGAGTTATAAGACCGATTACCATATTGACGGGTTCTTTGAATATGTTGTGCCGCCGCTTGAAGGCTTGTGGTGGACAGACAATGCCATAGGTGATTTTACCCACAAATCCGCCTTCAAATGGACAGCAATGATACGTGTCCCTGATTTTGTTGACAACAATGATGTTGAATGGGCGAAAGCAGAGGTGCTGAAAAAGAAAAGACTTGACTGTTCCGCCCTTTTCCTCATGACTTTTGAGGAAGGTCTATGCGTACAGAGTATGCACATCGGGGCGTATGATACCGAGCCTGCAACACTTGCCGTGATTGACCGATTTATAAAAACAGGTGGTTATATCAAGGATATTAATTCCTCCCGTCGTCATCACGAGATATATCTTTCCGATCCGAGGAAAACCAGTCCCGATAAGATGAAGACGGTTCTAAGAATCCCCATTGCAAAGCACGAATGAATCTACAGCTACGACCATACAAATCAGCTGATGCCAATATAATCACTACTTGGCTTAAAAGCGAATATCTTATGCGCCAATGGTGCGCTGACCGATATGAGCGTTATCCCGTCACTCCAGATGATATGAACTCTTATCATCAGCAATACATTGACGGACATAACTCTATTGCTCTGACTATGGTTGACGGTGAAGAGATTGTCGGGTATATTACTCTACGCACTCCGGCAGATGATTTATCCGAACAACGTCTTGGTTTTGTTATTGTTGATGACTCAAAGCGTGGCAAAGGATTGGGAAAAACTCTTGTCAGCATGGCGGTTGATTATGCATTCTGCAAACTCGAAGCCACAAAAGTGTCATTGGGCGTGTTTGAAAACAATCCGGCTGCAATACGTTGTTATGAATCGGTTGGATTCCATCGTGTTGGCAGACAAGAAACTGAGAGTTACAGATGTCTTGGTGAAACATGGAATTGTATTGAAATGGAATACCAGAATAATATTACAATACGCACAATTGAATCAGACGAAGCAATGCTCTTGACAGAATTCCTTTATGAAGCCATATATCAGCCGGCAGGAAGTCAGAAAGTGCCTCGTACAGTATTGCAACAACCCATGATATGGGCGTATGTAAAAGATTTCGGCAAATTGCCGGATGACATATGTCTGGTGGCTGTCGTTGACGGTCTGATTGTCGGGGCGGCATGGTCGAGGCTCGGCTGTTCATACGGCAAGATTGATGACACAACGCCTGAATTTGCAATCTCCGTATATCCCGAATACCGAGGAAAAGGCATTGGCACAAGGCTTCTTTCTTCCTTATTGGATGCTATTCATAAAATAGGATATGGAACAGTCTCATTGTCAGTCGATAAATCCAATTATGCTGTGGGAATGTATCTTAAAGCCGGTTTTGAAATATTGGAAGAAAGAGAACATGATTATATAATGGTTAAACGCTGGAATAATGAGTGAAATTCGACATATTTCATACGACAGTACCTACCTAAACAAGCAGATGGCACTCGCGGTCTATCTTCCTGATGAATATAAATATGGCAGTAAATTCCCTGTATTGTATTTTCTGCATGGAAGAAGTGGTGATGAGTCTTTTATTGAGCAGTTAGGTTTGGCACAATTGACAGATTCACTGATTGCCGCATCCAAAATAGAACCGATGATAATCGTTTGTCCACGAATGGATAATAGCCGTGGTCTGAACTCAGCCAAGATTGCACGTCAGGAAAAGATAGGTAATAATGTGATAGATGTCGGTAGATATGAGGATTATTTTATCCAAGAAATTATTCCATATATTGATGGGAATTTCAATACAATAGCCTCTCGAAAGGGAAGATATGTAGGAGGGTGTTCTGCCGGAGGATTTGCAGCAATCCATTACGGCTTAAAATACCCCGAACTATTTTCCAGGATAGGTGGACATATGCCTGCTATAGAAACTGAACTTGCCCTATCGGATATTCCCTATTATGGGAACGAACACAGTTTTCATAAAAACAATCCTCTGGAGTTCGAGCGATTTGAAAAGCTACATCAAAAGCAAGAGTGGTTTCTTGATGCAGGGGATGAAGATGAGGGTGGTTTCAACAATGCGGTGGAATCATTGTCCAAGAAATTAATATCACATGGAATCTGCGTCGAGCATCATATATCGCCCGGACATCATAATCTTCAATATGTCAAAAGCAATATTTGGAAATACTTAATCTTTTACGGAAACAGGATATGAACGAGTTCAAACAATTAGGTTCACATACGGATTTTACCGCTAATAATTGTATACTGCTATGGAAAGTCGCAAAGTAATCATAACTTGGATTGCCGTTACAGTAGCAGTGATGTTCGCATTGCCGTTTGCTGTGGCAGGATTCGCGTCGGAATGTTCGGGAATGGCTTTGTGTATGATATTGTTTCATGACTTCATAAGGTAATTGTAAATGGAAAGAATGGGTCAGTCCGAAAACCATGTGGGTGATTAATCGTAAACGATGAGTTATAATACTGGTACCCAATCAAGCGGTTGTCTGACATACTTAATTTATAATGCCTTAAAAGAATCTGTATTCTTACATTGCAATATTGGAATTTTTTCAAAATATTATGTCCACAGGGTTTTCGGACTGATCCGAAAGAATCACTGATCAATGCATAGTCGCTCGGCAGTTTTCTTAAATAATACAAAAACACCCGATTTTACATTCTTGGGTGTAAAATCGGGTGTTCATTTTACAATTTGCTGATTTTCAGCGTTTATTGCGGAGAGAGAGGGATTCGAACCCCCGGAGGTTTGACCCTCAACGGTTTTCAAGACCGCCGCAATCGACCACTCTGCCATCTCTCCGAAAATCCGTCCGGCTTTAGTCGGACGATTTTCTGTATTTCTTCCGCGGAGAGGACGAGATTCGAACTCGTGGTAGAGAATAACCCCTACGACAGTTTAGCAAACTGTTGGTTTCAGCCACTCACCCACCTCTCCAGTGGTTCGCTTTTGCGAGTGCAAAGATATATCAGATATTTCAGTCTGCCAAATTTTTTGGGATGTTTTTTTGCAGTTATTTTTCACAATATATGCAAGTCGTTGTCTGTCAGCGGTGGTTGCGGAACGTTGTGGTTGCGGAGTTTTGCAATGCGGCAAATTTTAAGTATGTTTGCATATGCATCTCGGCAGAGCAGGCCCAATCAAGTATGGATGCTTTGCGCTCGATTTGCACTGTCTTATGGTGAAAAATAAGGATATGGGAGAAACTGCGATATCATTGGTGGAGTTCAATCGGCGCATCGGCGGCTTGCTGCACGATGCGTCGGTGCAGCGGTGCTGGGTTGTGGCAGAGACAAGCGACGTGCGTCAGAGCAGCGGTCACTGCTATCTTGAGTTGGTGCAGAAGGATGCACAGACGGGGCAGACGCTTGCCCGTATGCGTGGAATTGTCTGGGCGAGTGTGTATGCCCGTCTGCGTTGTGAGTTTGAGAGAGCCACGGGGCAGCCGTTTGCGTCGGGACTGAATGTGATGGTTGAGGTCAGTGCCAATTTTCATGAGCAGTACGGGCTGTCGGTGGTGATAACCGGCATCAATCCCACTTATACGCTCGGCGACATGGCCCGTCAGCGCCTAGAGATACTCAACCGGCTGAGGAGCGAGGGCATAATTGATATGAACAAGCAGTTGCCGTGGGCCGACGTCGCTCAGCGTGTCGCTGTGATTTCTGCCGCTGGCGCTGCCGGATATGGCGATTTTATGAATCAGCTTCACAACAACCCGTCGGGCATCAAGTTCTACACGTGTCTTTTCCCGGCGGTGATGCAGGGGCAGAGCACGGTGACGTCGGTCATCGCCGCTTTGGAGCGCATCAACGACTATGCCGATCTTTTCGACTGTGTGGTGATAATCCGTGGTGGCGGCTCGACGAGCGATTTGAATTCGTTCGACAACTATGACCTTGCTGCCAACGTAGCGCAGTTTCCGTTGCCGGTGATATGCGGCATCGGGCACGACCGCGACAATACGGTGGTCGACTCGGTGGCGTCGGTGAGGGTGAAGACGCCCACGGCTGCCGCAGAATGGCTGCTCGACCGAGCGCAGTCGGCTCTCGACCATGTCAACGCACTCACAGATATGGTGGTCGACTCTGCCACGCAGATGCTTTCGGGCGCGCGTCAGCAGCTGGCATATTTCACAAGCGGCATTCCGTTGATGGCTGATAATATTGTGGTGCGCCACCGCGCACGTCTGCAGCAGATTGCCGCGGCGATACCTGTTGTGGCGGCACGGCGCATCGACGGCGCGGGCAAGGATTTGGCGTTTGCCTCACAACGGGTGGCAATGGCGGCACGGCAGTGTGTGGCTAACGAGCGGCAGCGTGTGACGGGGCTTGAGAAGCAGGTCGAGCTGCTGTCGCCCGACCGCGTGTTGCGCCGTGGCTATTCGCTGACGCTTCGCGACGGACATGTGGTCACCTCAGCCTCGTCGCTCCGTGCCGGTGACAGTCTCGTCACCCGCTTTGCCGACGGCGAGCGAACGTCGGTGGTGGAGTGAGGTCCTTGAAGAAAAAAGTTGATTGTAAATGGATTAAATATAATGCTATGAAGCTTGAAAAAGGAATATATGAAAATTTGATAGACAGCAAATTGGCTGCCGACATAAAAGTTAGTGAAGAGAATGGACTGATTTGCAGCAAAGATGCGATGGATGCTGCGGAATCGTCAAGGATGCTTGCAGAATATCTTGCAGAGGCAGTCAGAAGAAAATTGGATGACAGCGAAAAGTCGTTGGAGGATAAAAAAGATTTGGTTAATGCAATCCTTGATACGGAAATCTTTGCTGGCGACAAATCTGCGATTGTCGAGACCAATCTTCTTACGGAAGTCATGGACAGGCGGGAAGCGGCAGAGCGTAAAGCTGTCAAGAGGGAGGCGCTTCGGCCGCGCACGGGTTTCCGTGTCAGCAATCTTTTCACGGGAGGGCAATCGGCTGTACAACTTGGACATGAGATTGTCAGAGACATTGCATCCGCCGACAGAATATGCATTATTGTGTCGTTTCTTAGATTGTCGGGTATAAGGATGCTGCTTGAAGATTTAAGGCGGTTTTGTGAGGTTGATGGACATAGACTGCAGATAATAACGACTACTTATTGTGGGATAACAGAGGCAAAGGCGGTGGAGCAACTGGCGTCATTGCCAAATACGGAGATAAGGATTTCCTATAACACCGAGATAGAGCGGTTGCATGCCAAGGCTTATATTTTTGTCAGAAATTCAGGCTTGAGCACGGCTTATATAGGGTCATCAAATCTCTCCAAGTCGGCTCAGACAGATGGCTTGGAGTGGAATCTAAGGGTGACGAATGTAGAAAATCCGCATATCATCAAATCTGCTCTTGCCACATTTGATATGTATTGGAACAGTGAAAATTTTGAGGATTTCGGAATTGGAGGGATTGAGAAATTCAACAGAGAGTTGAAGAGACAACGTGATGCCAAAGATCCGCAAAAGCAGTTTGAGATGTTTAATCGTTATCAAGTGCTTCCGCATCAGAAACAAATACTTGACCGACTGCAGGTGGAACGTGAGGAGAACGATATTGGGCGCAATCTGGTTGTTGCGGCTACGGGAACAGGAAAGACTGTAGTTGCGGCATTCGACTATAAGCGTTTCCACGAACACAACCGCAATAGAAGCCGATTGTTGTTTGTGGCTCATCGTAAAGAGATTTTGAAACAGTCGGAACGTACATTCCGGAGCGTGATGTGTGACCAGAACTTCGGAGAACGATGGGATGGGGAGTCTAAACCCGTCGCAGGTCTGGATCATTTGTTTATTTCGATAACAATGCTGAATAACCGGATGGACGACACGTTCAAAGAATTAGGCGCCGATTATTATGACTATATAGTTATTGACGAGGTGCATCATGCCGCGGCCGACAGTTATAAGAATATTATCTCGTTCTTTAAACCGAAAATTCTTCTCGGACTTACGGCTACACCGGAGAGAATGGATGGTCAAAGTTTGTTGCCGGATTTCGGAGGCAGGATAAGTGCTGAAATCCGTTTGCCACAGGCTCTTGACGAGGGCTTGCTGACACCGTTCCAATATTTCTGTATTTCGGACACTGTAGATTTGAGAGAAGATGGATTGATGCGTGGCGACAAGCTGATTGTCGATAAGCTTAGCGACAAACTTTGTGACGGGGAGCGTGTAAACTTGATAGTTAAGACGCTGGGACGGTATTTGCCCGACGAACATAATTGCCGGGCATTGTGTTTCTGCTCCGACAAGAGGCATGCACAATTCATGGCGGAGCGCTTCGCGGAAAATGGGCTGCGGTCGGGATGCCTGACATCGGATGTAAGTGCGGAAGAGCGGGTAAGGCTCAATTATGCCATACAAAAAGGTGAAATCAACTATCTGTTTGTGGTCGACATATTCAATGAGGGTGTTGATATCCCGGAAATCGACACTGTGCTGTTTCTGCGTCCAACCGACAGTTTGACGGTGTTTCTGCAGCAATTGGGACGAGGCTTGCGCTTGTGTGAGAGCAAGGACTGTCTGACGGTGTTCGACTTTGTCGCTCAAATGAACAGGCGTTATGATTTCTCTGAAAAATTCAGAGCTCTGTCGCTTCAAAAAAAGGCTGACGTTAAAAAACAGATTCAGGAAAACTTCCCGGATTTACCGCATGGCTGTGCTATTTTTATGGAGCGCAAAGCTCGGGAATACGTCTTGCAAAATATTCAGAAGGCAACGTTCCGTAAAAACATATTGATTGATATGTTGAGAAAGTGTGATGGCACACCGACTATATCTGAGTTTCTGAAGGACAATAGTTTTGATGTCCGAGTGCTGTATAATAAGAATTGCTGGACAAAAATTAAAAAGGAGGCGGGAAAATGCACTTATGACGAAGACCGTCTGACCAAATTGTTTGAAAAGGGGATAGGGCGATTGACGCATATTAACTCTGCTTCCCAAATCCGATTTATCCGTAGGTTCTTGAACGACGGCTGCAGCTGGCAGATGTCGGATAGAGAACGCTGTTTCGCCACGATGCTTTATTATGCGTTGTTTCAAGAACCTGTCAAGAATCTTGGATTCGGAAATATGCAGGAGGCGCTTGAGACGATAAGAAATTATCCGTTGTTCGTTCAAGAAATAAGGGAGTTGACCGACTATATTATGGAAAACCTTGAATTCCGGACATCTGTGCTCAGCGAAGCTTATCCATCAGCTCTTGAATTGCATGGTTGCTACAGCCGTGAGGAGATATTCATTATATTTGGCCTGCAGGATGAAAACAAGCAGAGGAAAGGTCATGTGGCAGGATTGCAATATGTGGAGGACTGCGATACGGAGTTGTTTTTTGTCACGCTCAACAAATCAGATAAAGATTTCTCGCCAACGACCCAGTATGACGACTACTTTATCAGTGCCGACAGATTCCATTGGCAGTCGCAGAATCGGGATTCACATGGGAACAGAGGCGACCGTTATGTCCACAACAACGGACGGCGCTTTATGCTGTTTGTAAGGGAGAACAAGCGCGACGGTTTCGGCAACACTTCTCCGTATTACTGTATGGGCATGCTCAACTATCTTGACTCATATGGCGATTTCCCGATGAACATACGCTGGCAGTTGGAACAGCCAGCGTTGCCGCAATTCATCAAGGCCGTATAAGCAGTGCTATCTCCTGGGCGCACGGGGTTATCTGACGATGACTTTGGTGGTGCCGAAGATGTAGAGCCCGGGCTGGAAGTCGCTGTATGTGGCAATGCCGGGCTGCACGTCAAGGATGCGGTAGAGTTGACCCGCTACCGTTACCACATTCAGTCTTGTTGCCATCGTGCTCTCGATGCGCACGCGCTGGTTGCCGATTGCGCGGACGGTTATATGGTCTTCTTTCTGTGTGTCATCCTCGTTCTCTTCCATGTCGGGCATAATGTTGTCGGCATTCTGTTCGGCGATGTTGATCACCGAAGTGTAGTCGTAACGGGCGTTTGACCTCGTTGCCGTCGGCGACATATATGTGCGGAACGGCGTCACTGTCGACAGCGATGAAGCATCGTCGAAAGCCGTGCCGCTGTCGTTCATTCCATACACATTGCCGTTGCTCACATTGATGGCGGAGAAAGTGCCGAGGTGAGAGTATTTTCCGCCTACCATAGTTGCCATGCCTTTTGTGACCGGGATGGTTATTGCGCCGTACGACGTGTCGCCGGTGTGGTTGTCGCCGTAGGCGTTGAATGTCACGGTCTGAGCGTCTTCCCAAGCCCCGAAAATATCGTTGTAGAACGCACTTGAGAGGTCGAACTCATAGTAGCGCGCACCAGGGAAGCGCACGATGTAGGGCACTTCGCCTGCAAGACGCAGGTAGTCGGGGTAATTGTGTGACGTCGCATAGTATGGGTTGGCATACTGGTTGTAGAGTTTGTCGGCGTAGTTGTCGACGAAGAACGTATTCGCGAAAGTATAGGAAACACCATTTGTCAAGGCATTGCCCGAAGCGTCGGTAGGGGAGAACAAGGCTGCACCAGGACGTTGGAACACTGCCGACGGCACATTTCCCTCGGTGGCAATCGATGTCAGTCCGCGTAGCCAATATTCATGGTGTAGCGAGTGGATGTTCTGACTTGGGTTGTCGGTTTCCGCGTCCGACGGCGAGCCGTAGAAATGCGTTATCTCTCCGTTGAGCGATGCGGCGACCTTGTCGACGGTGAACGGCAGGCAGATGCCTTCCCATGCGCCTTTGCTGTCCTCGGCATAGTACATTGGTCTGCGCACATACCATGCGCGGTCGTTGACGTTGAAGGCGATGGGCACGCAGAGATTGTTGTTGTTGCAAGTCTCTCCATCTCCGTTCTCGTTGTCGGGAGTGCGCTCCACGAGGTGTAACAGAGAGGTGCTGTAGCCGTCGATGCCTTTTGTTATATGGTGTCCGCTTATCAAAGCCTCTCTTGTAGTCTCGTTGTAGTTGAGAGCTTTTTCCACCACGTCGTAAGCCTCGTTGCCTGTTGCCTCGTCATTATCGGCGGTGTAGACAAGGAGATTCTGCGTGATGCCTGCGTCCTCTTTCACAACGAAGTCGTTGAAACGGCTGGCGTTGTCGTCCATAGGAGGGTAGAAGATGCCACCGACTGTTTCCGTCGCTGCAGGAAGGTCGTGCAGGCAAGTGAAGTCGACAGCCGTGGTAGCAGAATCGTGCACGTAGGTGCTCATAGTGATTGAGCCATTGTTGTAGGCGTTGTAGTGGAACGCGTCGAGCGTCGTGTCGCCGTAGTAGGCGGCGGTGCGGTACACGCGGTTGCTCATATAGCTGTTCTGGTGCGAAGCGATATCGCGTGGGTAGTTGTCGGGGTTGTGCTGAAGCGACTGTCCCCAGAAGAGGAAGTCGTTCATAAGTTCAGTGCCGCTGTTGTTGGCGTTGAACAGAGGCGTGTAGACAACAGGTGTCGGGATGCTGCCGTCGGCGTTGTATTTTACGCGCGGCGCGTCGAGCGGGTGCGTCTTGTCGTGACGGGTCTCCACCTGTTCGTAGTTGGGGATGTCGCCACCCTTGCCGATACGCAGATATGTGATGCCGGTGTTGTTGCCGGTGATGGCATCCGTGCGGCACGCATACTGATAGTCGCCGTTGGCATAGTAGGCTGACACGTATTTCAGAATCTCATTGTCGGCGTCAGCCTCAGTGCTTGATGTTGTCGGCTCGGCGCGGTGGCGAGCGCGTAGATAGTACTCGTTGAGGTCGTATGCCACCCGTCCACTACGGAAATCCTCCGTGGTGTATCCCTCGTATGGAGAGCCATCCCAGCGATAGACAACAGGCGTCGATCCGCTTTTACCCGATGCCGGCGCATACTCGAAGCAGCAGTGGTAGTTTCCGATTTTGCCGTCGGCAGTCAAGTTGGATATCCTGCCGGAAGCAAGTCCGAGGTTATAGATATTGCCAGAGCTTTCGATGTTGTTGAAAAGAGATTTTCCCGAAGGGATGCCGCTGATCACGTGACCGTCGCCATGCAGGATTCCCGCGAAGTCGGAAATGTAGTATCCGCCCTTGTCGGTTGCTTCCAGAGCAATGTCGTTCTGCAGGAAGAACTGAGCTTTTGCGCCATAGCGCGGAGCGTTGCTGTCAGTTCCGATAGAGTCGACGAAAGCGACAAATGCAGAGAGGTCGCTCTTGTCGGAAATGTAGATTCGCGGTTCCGGCAACGGGTCTGATTCCGTAGTGTCAAGGCTTTCCTCATTGACGCGGGTTATCGCCTCGGCAAGGTGCAGGTTTATTCCAGCCTTGTGGGGATCCATGCGGTGGTAGTTGTGCACGACAAACTTGTCGGCGTCGTGCATGTCCACCTCCAGGATGTCGTTGAGTCCCGTTATCGAGACACCGAGTTGTATGCCGTAGCCGTTCATATAGTAATAAACAGGGACGTCGAGAAGGTCGTCGGTCTTGTCGTAGTGACAGCCCGCAAACAGACCTTTGCCATTTTCATCGGCTTGGTTGAAAGTGTCGTAGCCTGTTGCCACGTTGTTGCTGATATTTTCTTTAGTCCACGGCGTGGTGTCTTTAAACTCCCACTTGCCATCGGCTCCCATTTGCCGCTTTCCGATACGCCAGTAGTAGCCGTTGACCGCAAACGACTGGTCTGCGCTGACCACGATGTTGTCTTTGGTTACGCGCACCATCTCGCCCGGCAGCGCGCAGTTTCCGATAGTGATTTGTCCGCTGACGGTTGGTCCCTGCACATATTCGATTGTCAGATAGATTGTGTAGGTGTATTCGCGCTGAACGTAGTATATCGTAGGGTTGCTCTCGTCGATTGTGACGTTGGAGATGTTGTCCACCTTTTCATACGTTTTGTTGGCAGTGTCGTAGGTGAACAGGCTCTCAATCTTCACAAACTCTTCGGTCTGAGGCTGGTAGTAGGTGTTGTCGGCATCGAGGTTGCCCGATTCCACCAGCTCGTAGCCTGTTTCGGTCTTCTTGTAGAATTTACCCGTGTTGGTGTATATCGGCTTGTTGTCGGTCTCACTGACATATTCCTCATAGGCAGACGCCTTCAGCACGAGCGTTGCCATACTCTTTCTGCCGAGGTGCTTGTCGAAGTAGTCGGGCTCAACGTAGTTTGTGTTGTCGACCATGTCAACCAGACGGAACGAAATCTTGGCATCCTCCTTCAGCCCCGCAGGCAGCGAGTTGTTGAAAAGGGTGGCTTCGTCGTCGCCCTTTTCTCTCATCGACAGCAGTGCGGCAAAGCCTTTCGACGCCTTGTCGGGATCGTCGATGGAGGTTGCGCCTGAGAAGCTGTTGCTTTCCGAGCCGCCGACATATAGTTTGTAGCCTCCGGCAACTGCGTCGGAATAGTATGTCTTGTCGGTTTCGTTGGTCTCGGTTCCTGTGAGATAGTTTCGATATTCCAGGTCGCTTGAGTATTGGCTCTTGTCGTCGGGATGGCCGCTGCGCATCTTCCAGTTGAAGATGCTTATAGGCTGGGTGCTCTTCAATCCGGCGAGAACGGTGAGTCCGTCCTTGTTGTCGCTGTCGAATTCGATCGGATTCTCTTTCGACGACTTGAACGTGTATCCGGAGATGTTGACATTGTAGTAATAATGGAATCCTGTGACATACCAATAGTGAACCTTTACGTCGTCGACCGTCTTGTCCGATCCGGGCGCGGTGATGGCATAGTATCCTGTCGGGAAACAGTCGTCGACGATGTATCGGCCCTTGTGGTATGGGAACACAAAGTTGCCGGTAGTTTCGAGGAAGTCCTCCTCGTGGGAGTCGCCGACATGTCGCTTGTGATTGTTGTCGGCATACACATAGCCTCCGCCCTCATCCTCACGGACGTTGATAAGGTTCATTTCCACAACGCCGTAGATTGGGCCGTACAATTTGTTTTCCACCACTTTTTTACGGTCGGAGTCGTATGTTTCATGACAAAGTTGAATCTTCATTGCGTATCCCGAAGCGATGCCGATCATGTTCATCGCCGTTCCGTCGTTTCGTTTCTGGAACTCTCCGAACGGATCCTCGGCGTTTTCCTTGTCCTTGTTGGCGTTATAGTCGTCGATGTAGTGCTGCTTGACGCCCTGGTACGACATACCGGCAAAGGCAGTGTTGTCGGTAGAGGCGGAGGCAAGCTGACCGTTGCGGTTGCGCCACATCCCGCTGTTGAAATCCACATTCGACGTGATTGCGCTTACATAGAGGATATTGTTTGAGAATCCCATGTAATTGCGGGCTTTCGTGCTGTATCTGAAGTCCGTGTTGTTGTCGGGCTTCGCTTCCAGATTTCCATTGCTGTCAAATCGGATGTCGTTTGCCACCATCTTTATTTCTCCGACACGGGCGATGGAGTAGGGCGTCTTGTTGACGTCGTTCACCGTATAGTCGCGGGCGCCGAGCAGAGAGAAGCAGTTGTCCTCCAGACGGATGATGTCGAGTCGCTGGAATGTGTTCAGAATCTTTGGATTGTCGATGGTGTGTCCGGCAAATCCATATCCTGTCAGGTCGGCGCTGCGGAAACCCTGGGCATACGACAGGTGTCCGTCGCCGAAGATGCCTCCCTCGCTGTCGTATTCGTAGAACTCATTTTCTCTGATTCCCTCAAGTCCCGACGGCGGCGTTGCGCCCGATTTGAAGAAATATTTGTCCTGCAGCGAAATGTAGCGGTATGAGTATATGCCGTTGGCGGCATCGGCGTCGCTGGCATAGTGCTTGTAGTAATAGCCGTATAAGTCGGTGCCGTCGGGCAGTTGCACCGGTCTGATGTCTTGGTGGGAGATGGTGATATGTTCACTGTCCTTGTTGTCGCCGACAAGTACAAGCGTGTTGCCGCAGAATCCAGCCGTAGAGCCGCCGGGCAACAAGTTAAGATCATCGCCGTTGCCGTTGGCGATTATGGCATAGTCGAGATTGTATTTGTCGGTTAGTTTCAGCACGGTTGTGTTGTTGGCTAATACCGAGCCTTGAGCCACCGAATATCCGCCGCCATAGACAGCCTCGTCAATGGTGATGTTGACGTTTTCCCAGCCCACCGACGGCGCGGCGGAAACTATCTTCTTGAAGTAGTGGGCGCGGTTTGCGTCGGTAATCGTGTCGCGCATGCCATTGCCGTTGTCGATAGCCACGATGTCTTCGTAGACGCCCTGCGATATCCACTCGTCATTAAGCAGATATATGTGCTGCTTGATGGCAGGTGTCTTTTCCTTTCCGTTGTCGTTCTCAACTCCAAGATTCTTCCGGTCGGCGCGTTTAAGCTCATATCTGCCTCGGACATGGTTTTGGCGGTTGGTCGAGTAGTAGGTTGGATATCCCACAATCACCTGAGTGGAGCCATACACATAGCCCGAATACGAGCCGCCCGTGACGGCGCGGAATATGTGGCCGTTGAGCATCTTGATAGTCGAGTAGCCCACCACGTTGCCCTGCTGGCCTCCGCCGTAGATGAAGTTGGCAGAGACGCCCAGACCTTCCGGATTGGTGTCGGGGTCGACCACGCCGCAAGGCAGAAACTTGTTGCCGTCCATTTTTGGCTCGGAGCATTTCACCGATTCGCCGATTGTCACGTTTGCGATTCCGTATACGAAGCTTTCCATACCGTATCCGGCACCGTAAACGTTGAGTGCGGAATATTCGGCAGCCTTGACCAGCAGCTCGTTCGACTTCTCCAGCTTGTCTCTGTCCTTTCCCGCCAGCATATCGCTCTGCAGGTTTATGCAGACGTCGCCAACGATTGTTCCGCTCTTGAAGCATCCGCCATACACATTTCCGCCGACGTATGCGCCGTTTTTCTCTTTAGGCATGAACTTGTTGCGGATGTTGAGTTTGATGAACGGATATTCAGAGTCGGCATCGCCGAGCAGATATCCGCCCCTGTGCTTGGCCTTGCCTTTGTAGTCGTAGTTGGTATTGTTGCATCCGCCCACAATCTTGTCGGTTATGGTCAGCCCTTCCGGAAATGTGTATTCAAGCACATTTCCTATTTTGCCGCTTGTCTTCGGCATAACGTTCATATTACCGCGGTTTCCTCCGCAACAGAACGTGCCGATGATGCAGTTTGTCAGTCCTTCTCCAGTCTCGCTGCCGTTCCATTTGAGCGAGCCTTGTATGTCGGTCTCCACCGGTTGGAAGTAGAGGTCGAGTAGGTGCGGATACACAATCGGACGTTTGCTTTTTTCCGTTGGTAGATACACTGTGTTGATGTTTGCGTTTTCGGAGTCGTTGATCCAGTCGATAGGCTCAGCAAGATCCAGCTCCTGGGTGTAGTCGTAGATGTCGCCGTTCAGCTTCTGGAACATATTCATGAAGTCGTTGTCCTCCGACGTCACAAACAGCTCCTCGCCGTTGCATCCCATGAACACGCCGCCGATACGTACGTGGCTTCCTATGTTGACGCTGATGTCGCCGACAGACTTGTCGGCATCTTCCGAAGCCCCGTAGGCAAGCATCTTCAGCACGGTTGCGGAGTTGCCGCCGCCATACACGTTTCCGTCGATGCGTACCGTGTCGGATGTGGACACACCATGGATGTTGATGCTCACTTTGTTGGTCAGCGGACGCCATGAGTTGATGTTCACCATCTTCACCGCGTCGCTTGTGGCTTTTAACTGCGTCATGTTCTCGCGCATAGGCACGGTGTAGACCAACGGCACCGTCTCGGAGTCGGGGTCGTTGGGATTGATGGGATAATACTCGTTGACCGTCACATTCTTGTTTCCGTTTCGGTCGGTGGCATACAGGTAGTTTCCGTTGCCTGCGCCATACACGTTGCCAAACAGATGGCCGCCGTAGATGTTGATGGTGGTTCCTGTGCCGCCGTTGTCCATGAAGTAGCCATTCTTGTTCAGTCCCACGTTGACATATCCCGACACGTCGTTGCCGCCATACACGTTGCCATGAATGAAAATGTCGGCATTGCTGTAGGTATGGGGACTTGTAGCCGGCTTGTTGTCGCCAATTCTCACAGTCGTGCTCTTAAGCACATCGCCCATAAATCCGCCTCCGAAAATGTCGTGGCAGTCGATGGCCTTCAGCTCCACGTCGGTTGAGTTGACTGAACTGTAGGTGCCTCCTCCGAACACACGACGGCAGAACACGCCACCGGAGCCCACGATGTGCGTGTCGCCGAACACTTTGCCTGAATATCCGCCACCGATGATGTCCATCACCGAGTAGCCGTTGAAAAAGTGCTTGTATTCCTCGCCTTTCACGATGTCGATGCCTTCGAGGATGCTTCCTCGTCCTTCCATTTCCACGTTTACATACGTGTCACCCATCACGATGGCATTCTCACCGAATCCTCCGCCGAACACGCTGAATTGCGGTGTGCCGATTTTTTCGTAGATTTCTTTCCACTCAATGCTTTCAAAGAAATTCTTGCCGGTGTCACGTCCAGCCACCATTTCTGTGCTGTTGTAAAGGAGTCCCTTTGTCATGGTGATATAGGAGTTGTTGCCCACAACGGATGCTATTTTTCCGCCTCCGTAGATATTGTGGTTCACTTTGAACTTACGTGCTTTAGGGTCGTACTGCGGAGAGTAAATCGTTCCGTCTACGATGCTGGCAGGACTCCATGTGCGTGCCTGCACGTTCCATAATGCATGTGCCTGCACTTTGCCTCCAAGAATCAGCAGGTTGGTGTTGCCGGTTACGTCGGCAGATGTCACCGCCACGCTTTCGCTGCCATTCTCAGTAACGGTTTCGACGCTTCCCAGACCACCTCCGTGAGCGCTTTTTCCTAACCATCCGTCGTAGATTGTCAGCAGGGTGTTGCCATACACAGTGCCGTTCTGGCAGCCGCCAAAGAAGTCTTCCATGAGAGTGGGGTAGGTATCGTTGTCAACATCGGGATGCACTATGTTGGCGTCATCGCTTGGAGAGAGATATTCTTTCGTTGTGTCGTCCCAATAGGGGTAGTGCATCACCGGGCGGTCGAGGATGAGACACGAGTTGCCGTAAACACCTCCGAGACTCTTGCTGTCGGCACACTCAGTGACAACACGCCCCCTGCCGCCAGCAAACACCTGCGACATCAATGATCCTCCACGGATGTTTACGAGAGTGGTGCGGTTTGTCGGGGATAGATAGTTGTCGCGGGTGAACACCGCAGCGTCGGCTTTTTTGCTGCCTACATTCGCCAAATCGCCGCCGCCGTAGACTCTGCCGAATATCAATGTGCGTTCAATCAGTCCGAGTCCATTACGGAATTTGTACATTTTGCCATAGATGTGCACTTCGGTTTTCTCTACATGCGCCATGTCCGGGAAATCGATGAAAACGCCGTTTCTTTTTACCGATTCCACACCGGAGCCTCCTCCGTAGACACTATGATTGACATCGCCTCCCTTGATGAAAACCATTGATTTGCCTTTTACCGAACCGAAGTCATAGCCGCTTCCGCTGGAGAAGTCGCCATAGGGCAGCGCTCCCAAACCAGCACCAAAGATGTCGTGGCAGCCAAGTTGACAGTCGGTTTCCACATAAGTGTCGCCCGTTACATATCCGGCATAGCCGCCGCCATGAATCTGAAGCAGCACGAGTCCGGGCACACCGATTTTCCATGCAAAGCGGCTGATATGATAGCGGCGGAATACGCCTGGATCGTTCTCGCCGCCATCATAGCTGCCGAAATAGAGTTTCTTGTCTTCTTTCGACAACTTGAGATAGTCGTCGTAGATATCTTTTTCAAGGTCGAGATATGTTTTATAGTCCTTGTTTTGATAGAGATAGCGGTATTTTATGCCGTCGATTGTTATTATGCCGTCATCGTCAAGTTTTGCTCCAGGCTGCGCATAGACTTCGGTTTTTCCAACGGATGTGTTGACACCATACCCCGCGCCGAACAACGAGAACGAGGGGTGTTCAACGTGAATGCTGTTCAGGAACCAGCAGAGCCCCTGTACAGTGGTGTTTTCAAACATACTTATGGTTTTCCCCTTTGAGTCCTTTATGTCGTCGAGGGGGGAGTGGTTGATTATAACGACAGTCTTGCCGGTGTTGGCAACAGAGGCTGAGCCGACATGGCAAGCCCGGTTTCCTCCGCCGAAGATGTTGTAGGTGGTGGAGAAGGTGAATCTGTCCAGATCGAAGAATTTCTTGGTATTCTCATTGTTTCTGATTCGATTGATGGCCTCCTGCGCAAGCGGGTCGCCGATGTTGTCGAGCGACGGTGCTTCGTTGATAGCATAGGCAATCCGTCGGAATTCGTTATTGTCGTTGCAGATAGGGCTGCTGTCAGACTCGGCGTCCAGCCATGTGGTAATGTTGCCGTTGATGTCGGCTTTGCGGTTCCACATCCAAGAGCCTCCGTCAAATTGCACTTTCGTGTTGCCAAGAATATTGGCATAAGTGCCGGTGTCGGCAACCTCCACCATGGTTGTGCCGATGACACGCGCCACGGTTATGAAGTGGGTTGAAGAGGCTGTCTTAGGCTCCAGTCCGGCACTTCCTCCAAACACGTCGCCATGGGTGAATGCTCCGCACATATATACCTCCGTGTTGCCGCCAATCTGACCTGTGGTGTTGTCCTCGGTTGACGCAATGTCGCCGAAGCCGCCGCCAAACACACGGCGGATAAACGTTTTTCCGTCGACAGTGACTTTGGTGTTGCCAGCCACAGTGCCGGCATATCCGCCGCCCAACACAGCCCACACGGTGAAGTTGGGCACTCCCATCGAAAGGTCGAGAGAAGGAGCGTTGGGGCCGTATTTTCCATAGTCGCCGTCAACGTTGACGGTTACATCGGTGCTGCCGACGGTCGTCAGCCGTCCGTATCCGCCGCCGAAGACACTGAAGTGAGGATGTTCGTTGTCGGTGTACGACTGTTTCCATTCGTCTGTTATCAGCAGTTCGTAAGGCGTCATGCCTTTCTGCATCATCACGGTGGCAAGGCCGGTGCCGTCGGCAGGGGTTGTTGTCACATTGCCGTCGGCGTCTTTGTATGTGCCCACGTTGCAGGCAAGATTGCCGCCGCCATAGATGTTGTGGGGATTCAGGAACTTGCCGTTGGCATAGAATTTTGATTTTTCGTATACAGTGTCCTCCGTGGCAGGCTCGTCGCCGGCGTTGTCGATGTCGGGATCCCAGATGTAGAATATGTTTTCAACCGGATCCCACATCTTGAACCATATCACATTAATCGAGAAGCTGTCGTCAATCGGACCGTGGCCTGCGCTTTGTGTGCCGCCCTCGTCCTGCGCCAGGGTCACGTTGGTGTTGCCGAGCACGTCGGCTGAAGTGACCGTGCCGTCGGTGATGTCGCCGTTTCCGCCTCCGAACACCTCTCCGGCGATGTTTCCGGCATAAATGTTGACATACGTGTCGTTGGCAACCTGAGCAAGATTGCCGCCTCCGAAGATGTCGCCGTAAATGAAAGGAGCCTGCTGTGTGCTGCCCGCGAACGACACGTTGGCGTTGCCGGCAACCAGACCCACCAGCTCAGGATGCTGCGTGAAGCCGTCGCCGGCGGCAAACGCTTGCGAGGCAGGGCGCAGACGGCGTCCGTTGCCGCCGGCAAACACCGAGCCACGGATGTCGGCGCTGTCGCCGATGACAACGTTTGTGGCGTTGCCGTCAAATTCTACAATCGCCATATCGCCTCCGCCATAGATGTTTTTGTAGAAAGTGCCGCCCATGATGTTCACGCTCGACTGTCCGTATATGCGAGCCATGTCGGAAAGCGTCTCGACGTTGGAAGTGCCCATCTCCTTGGCGTCGGCCACACCGTATCCGCCTCCGAATACCGGACAGTGGAAAATGCCGCCATTGATGTTCAGCTCCACGTTGCCATAGGTCTTGCCAAGAGCTTTGTAGTCGCCGGAATTGCCGCCGTAGGGGTTCTGCGAATAGAAAAAGTCAGTGCCTCGTCCGCCGGCGAATACGCCGTTCTTGCAGTGAAACTCTCCACCGTTGATGGTGAGCGACGCCACAGTCGCTCCGGTTTTTCCGTACACGTTGCCACCGCAACTGTTTGGCGTGGCAGCCGTGCTCGACCACAAGCCTTTGCTCATGAATCCGCTTCCTCCGCCATAAATGCCGTCGATAGGTTCGGTTGTTGAACCGAACTCTCCACCGTTGATCACAATCTTGGTGTTGGTGTTGGTCGGGTCGACATCTTTGAACGACTCGAAATCATCGTTGTTGTAGCAGTGATACGTCACCAGACGGTCTTTTGCGTCGGCATACGGACCGTAGAGCATAACGTCGCCCGATTCATTCCAATAGGCGATGCTTTTATCGGGAGTGTGGCTGTCGGCATTGTCGTCGCCTTCGCCGATGCCGTTCATACCGCCTGCGCCAGCACCGTAGATTCCGCAGAAGATGTTGTCTTTCTTAGTGTTGCCGGCAGGCAGAATCTCGAATAAGCCGCCGTTGATGGTGATTGTGCTGTAGCCATAGAACGGGTTGTTGACAATCACGTTGCCGGTGTGTCCACGACCGGTGCTGCCGCCATACAGCTCGGTGACAATAACACGGTTGTCAATCCATTCGTCGTTGTTGTGTTTTGAAGACGCCGGGTCGAGCAAGATGTTTGCACGTCCCATATAGGTGTTGTTTGGCACGTAGTAGTCAGTGCCGTTGTAGGGGAGGATGAAGTCGCGCTGCGCACCCAGCGAACCGTTTACGACACGCGCCACCTTTCCGCTTCTGATTATTATGTCGACATCCGCATACATGGCACCCTCGTGGCTTCCGGCGAGAATGATACCGGCATCGTAGTCACTCTTGCGTTTGCTTGTCTCTCCCTTGATTTCCCTTTCCGGGTTGTGGGCGTCGTTCCATTTGCGGTCGATGTCCATCTCGATTGTGCACTTTATGGGCTGATTGGGAGTTCCCATCACTCCATTGTAGTCCTTCTCGGAGGATGTCTGACGTCCGCCCGCGCTGATTGCGGAGTATAACCCGGACTTGATGGATATTTTGAAACCCTCCTTGCCGTGAGGCATCGACTGCTCGAAAGCCTCGATTCTCTCTTTTCTGTCCAACGGATAGAAACGGCCGTCGTTGTTGAAACCGCCGAAGATGTGGAATGCAGTGGTCACAGCGCCGTCGATGGTTCCGTAGTTAGGCGAGTTCTGCCCGAAACCGGTCATCTGTATGCCTTCGCCCATCTCAAGGTTATTGTATTGGCAGTAGATGATTTTGTAGAAATCACCGCCGTTGTTTGTGACAGGGTCGTTGTTGAATGTGATATACTCAAATCGGGTGTCGCCCCATATCGGCAGACCTCTTTCAGCACCCGAAATCTCGATGGTGCCTTTGTAGTCGGTGCCGTTCCATTCGCCTGTGATGGTGGCGTTGCGGAAAAGAGGGGACTCTCCCTTTGCTTTAGTCCATTCGTCAAGCTTCAGCATATTTTTGCCTCTGTTGTTGCTGGTTATGTTGAAGCCAGTGTATTGATTGTTGGTCACGTCGGCACCGCTTGTTCCCATCAGCACGATGATGTTTTCGTCCCAAGTACCCGTCTTGGCGAGCTTGCTGTAGGCGCCTTTCCACGTCTTCATCGCCTGTGTCGGGGAGTAGCCCCACTCCTCGTCGTCGTTGTCATCGCCCTGCGCGTAGGTTGTGCCGTTGATGCTCACCGCCTCAGGACATAGGTACACCACGATTGTCACTTTGATGTTTTTGCGGAAAATGATGTTGCCACCGCTCTTTACGGTAACAGTACAGTTGAACTGGTCCTTGTTTGTGGCAGTTTCCGGACGTACAAACTCGTTGGACGTTTCCGACAGCAAGGTTCCTTTGTTGTACCATTCGTATGTGATGTCGAGACCAAGTTCGTCGTTTGTGAAATTCTCTTTCGTGTTGTTCGTCACATTTATGATGTATGTGCCGGGCTTGGTTTCGTAATCGAGTTCGGCAGTGATGCCGATAGCCTCGACGAGTACGGTGTTGGTGCGCTGGCTGCCGTCGACGGTCATGGCGTAGACATACTGGGAGTATATCTGTCGCGGCAGGATGAACGGGTTGCAGGCGGAGCTGTTGACCTTTTCACCCTCAGTGTTGTCGGTCGATGCATACCAGTTGTAGACATCGGAAGTGGTTTCTCCGTCTTCGGTTGTCACGGTCAGCACATCGCTTGTGCCGCGCTCCGCCTTCAGGACAATCGAGCTGAAAGAGAACCGTTTGGAAGAGTTTGAATATGACCACGGCCTCTTGTCGAGGTTGTTTTGGGTGATGTACAGGTTGTTGAGCCCGGCAAACGTCTTTCCGAACGGCTCGCCGGTGGAGGGGTCGGTAGCTGAGATTTCTTTTTCAACACCGTATTGGTTGTAGGCGTAGGTGTCGGTAGCTTTGTTGGCAGGAGTGTAGTACCATGAGTCCTTCACCTTGCTTGCAAAGTTGTCGGCGGCTATAAACGCCATCACGCTGGCTTTTTTGCACTGGGTGGTATTGGCGCTTGTCTTCAAGCCTGCGCCGTGCACATAGATGTTTCTTGGCCATACGGCATAGCCTGTCTGGTTGGCAAGTTTGCTTGCCGCACCGAAACCGCATGAAATCGTCACTTGTCCTTCCACCCCGTTGAGAGCAGCGTTCTGGAACATATCGATTTCCGTGTCTGCTGAGATGTTGAATATTCTCAGACTCACGAAGTTGTTGAGATAGCCGGCTATACCTCCAATTCTGAATTTTGTCTTTGTCGTGTAACTTTCGTTGTTGTCGGATATTTTGGAATTGCGGATGATGATGTTGCTGAGTTCTGCGTTTTGGGTCATGTCGGCAACCACAATACCCATCTTTACCGTGTAGTTGGCGTTGTTGAGAGGCGTGTGTGCCGCCTTCTTCTCTATTCTGGCATTGTCGATGATAAGGTTGGAGACAGACGCATACTCATTTTCGTTGTTGCCCTTGCCGTTGAGTCGGGAGAACAGACCCCACGAGGCTTCTTTTAGGTCGCTGAAAGTCCAGCAGATGAGCATGTTGCTAATGGAGCGTCCGTCGCCGTCAAACTTTCCGGCGAAGAAATGTCCGTCGGTAGCCTTCGCGATGCCTTGAGCCGTGCCGATAGAAGTCCACAATCCCTTGCTGAGGTCGATGTCCTTGGTGAGTTTGAAATATTTCTGAGAAAACATTTGTTGAGCTGTGCCATTGTTGACTTCATGCGCCAGTCTTGCCAATTCCATATCGTTGCTGATGAGGAATGGCTTTTCCTTGGAGCCGTCGCCCTCGGAGCCGTCGGGATAGAGCTGGTAGCTGTCGGCATAGAAATGGTTGCCGTCGTAGTCCACGCCATAGGCTTTCGGCTCGATGCTGAAAGCGATGGTCTGCGTGACATTGTCGGCAGACGTGATTGTCACCTCTCCGCTCCGAGTCTTGTTGGTCAGCGGCAGTGTGATGGTCTGTCCGCTGTCGGAAATGCCGTCGGTGACATTCTTGGAGTCCACTTTCCATGAGAAAGTGCTTCCAGCCGGGATGTCGGCGGAAACGATGGAATATGCGACCGTGCCGTTTTTGAAATCCCATGAGGCTTTGATGTCGTTGCTGCTTAATCCTTGAGCCATGGTCAGATTGACTCCGGCAATCAGAAGTATGAGCAGACAGGAAAAAACTCGTGATATGCTATGTGTTGAATGTTTTCTCATTTTTCAAACACTTTATTGTCGTTATCTATTGTTAGTCTATCAATAATTGACCCGTATAGGCATCCTCGTCGGCAAGCACATACAGGTAGCGTGGCTGTATGAGGATGCGTATTGGGTTTATCATCGCAGTCTTGCCTGTTGTGAGGCTGCTGAAATTATCCTTGTTGATGGTTATTCCGGATGTTACGTTCTTTCGGGTGACGATGGTGGAACCGTCCTCCGCTATGAATTCCACGTCGTATTTGACGTTGATGACAGGCAGGAATTTGGCATCGGGTATGGTGTAGATGTCGGCACCCCATTGCGTGTAGCCGGCAGATGTGACAATGGCGGTCCGGGTGTTGTCGTCGTAATCCGCGGTGCCGTAGCCTTTGTAGGCAATAGGGAATGGAGTCTCAACAAACGACTGCCGTTTGATGTTGCTCCATGTTATTGCCGAGGCAGACCAACTTTTTGATGTTGTATTCCAGACGTAGGAACGCGATATTGTGCACGATGTGGAGAAGCTGCCTGAAAGCGTCACGCTCTTGATGCGGAAGTGGCGGATGGCGTTCATCTTGGTGCCGAGCATGAAGAGCAGCTTGTAGCCGGTGAGTGTCTGGTCGAATTTCAGACTGACCGTTCCGCCTCCGTTGCTATCGGAGATGGCTCCTTTGCTGCTCGGGACGGCGCAGATGATCGGCGCCGCCTTAGTGTCGTAGATTACCGGCACAGGGTCGCCGCCGTCGCTCATAGCGAACGGAAAAGAGAGGGTATATGTGTTGTTGGCGGTGCGCAAAAGCGTTGCTCCGTCGTTGTATGGCATATATGCGAAGAAGTCGAACGACGATGCCTTGGTGTATTCAGTCCAGCGCTTCTTTGTCGCAGTGTCCCAGCCGTATGTCGCCACGTTGTAGGTGGCAGTCTCATTGTTGAATATGGTGTTTGCAGCCGAAGCATAGCGTTTCGGCATGTCGTAGTATCCGAACGTGCCCATCGTTGCGGGATGGCGCGTAGGGTCGTAGGCCTCGTAGGGGTTGGCGCGTGTCGCTGTTTTTTGCGGTTGCGCCGAGAATGAGATGTATCCGTGGTTGTCGGCTTGCTGTATGGGCATGTCGGAACCCTCGCAGGCAGAAAGCGTTGCGAGAAGCGCGATAGCGGTTATTTTTGAGATATGTTTCATTCTTGTAGTCAATTCTTTTTACCAGTCTTCAGTGCCTGAGCCGTTGTTTTTTATGTCGGCACCGGGAAGCCATTGCTCCACCATCAAATCGTTGAAAGAGATGCTGTCGCCGGTATCTGACAGTTTGAAAATGTATGTGTATTGGCAGCCCGCCTTCCACTGCATGTATTGCGCCGGCACTGTAGCCGACACCGTTTTTCCGCCAATGTTGATGGTTATGGTGTATGCTCCCTGTTCGTAGGGGATGTTGGCGAGCGGCGGCACGTAGTACCATTTATTGTAGAGAGTAGGGTCTTTGAGGATGTGTATCTGGTCGCCAGCCTCCTCGTAGGGAGTGGTGAGAACCAGGAGTCCGGACGCATCAGCCGCTTCCGACTTCGACATCGTGAGAGTCGGAAATGTGCCGACCGGAATACCGGTGAGCGGATAGGCGGCGTCGATGGTGCCGCGGAGAGGGGTGTCGGCTTTTGCCGGGGTGTCGATGAAACGGCTGTCGCGGAACTTGATGTTGCTTATCGCAACGTTGGTCGTTCCGTCAGGATAGGTGAAGCGGAAGCGCACCTTTGCGATTATCGGCGCGAAAGTCAGAGTGACGCACGACCCGTATGCCGGCGACATCGACGAAGGGGAGGCAAGCCAAAGGCGGCTTGCGTATGGTGTTGAAGTAGCGGTTGCTGCTTCAGAATATTCAAAATTAAAAGACAAGGTAGCGGTAGCGTTGTCGCCCGAGCTGACCGAAGTCTTTACATCTGGATTGAAGGGACTGTATGCGAAAAAGCGGTAGCTCGTTGCCGAGTAGTCCCAATATTTTATTGTTTGCAGGGTGGCAGTTATAGGATTTTCAATGCCAGCATATTCCCAGTCGGCAGTGTTTGTCGTAGAGCTGCCGGCAGAGCCCTGATTGTATGACATTTTATATCCGTCCATCACAATTTGCGGCGATGACGGGTTCGGGGAGTTTGTTGTGGTTTTATATCCCCATGTGCGGAACGTCTGGAAGATAGTCTCGAGACCGTTGCCCGCTGCTTTTGTTTTTGCATCCTGCCAGTTGTTGTTTGTGCTGCTGAAGGCGATGCTTGTCTGTGTATTGTCCGGTTCGGGCACTATTGGTTCGTCCGGCTCGGATTGCGAGCAGGAGAATAGGGAAAGTCCCAACAGAGGAAATATTAGGATGCGATGTTTCTGCATGTCTTCTTATTTTTTTTAAAGACGGGCGGGGGAGAAACCCCCGTCCGACATATAAATGTGTCCGAGGCGTGTGAAAACACACCTCAGACACAATGTTTTTAGTCAGAATCCAAGGCGTGAGCCATGGAGAAAGAATTAGTTGTTATTGACAACTTTGACAATCTTGTATGACTTTTTGGTTCCATTGTCGTATTCAACAGCGTAGTATGTTTCTGTAGCCGGGTCGGTTGCAACACCTGTCCACTTGAGAGCATTTACTTTGAGAGTGTAGCCAGGACCTGCCGGAACTTCTGTTACGGTAGTGGCAAAACCATCAGCAGTCTCTGTCACAACCATCTTCTTGCCTGCGTAGTCGGTGACAGTCCAAGTCTTGTCAGTAGCGTTGTTGGTTCCGTTCACGAGAGCGTTGGCAACGCTTGCCTCGTTGATTGTCTGAGTGGCACCGGTTTCGAGAGTTACGGTGTACAATTTCTGAGGAGCTACAGTAGCGCCGGCAGAATATACTGTTGCATAGATGTCGGTGCCGTTGACATATTCGTTGCCGTTGGTAGTAACTTTGTTGTCCTGGTAGCCGTATGTAGTGATGCTGTTGTCAGAAACAGTAGTGATTGTTTCCTGGAGACCGTTTGCCTCGTCGTCAACAACAACGGCGTCGAATGAAATAGCAGTCAAACCAGTGCTTGTGCCGCCGGTAGAGCCATTGGTGTCCTGAGAAATCTTGAAGATGTAAGTGTAGGCATATCCAGACTTCCATTCAGTGTATTTGGCAGGAACGGTTGCAGTGGCACCCTTCACGTTGATTGTCTCGTTAGTACCGTCGACAGAAGTGAGCTTGTAGTCGATGCGCAGAGTGATGGCGCTTGGCTTACCTTCCGACGGAAGCACGTTCTGATAGTAGTCTTTGTCTTTGGCGCCGCAGTAAGAAGGTGTCGCTGCATTCTGGCTGAGGTAAGTTGAGCCTTCAGAAATCGAGCCTTCGGTCTGGTTGTTGTAGATGACAGTGCCGAATCCTTTATGATTCAATACGCCAACCTCACTTGCATCTGTTGATGCAGTGAAGCTTACGTGAGCCTTGTTGTAGTCTTTATTATCCTTGTTGACGATACCTGTTGTAGGAAAGTACACTGTCAATGTTCCGGAATTGTTGAATTTTCCGATGAGCGTTCCTTCTTCAGAGTTTGTGGTGCCGGTGGCGTCTGCATAGAATTTAACGTCGCTGACCACATAGCCTGGGATAGTCTCGAAGAGCGCCATGCGCACCTTGCTGGCAAGGTGACGGAAACTCAACTCTACCGGTTTGCCGTAGTCATTCTCTTTCTCCACAGCGGTCTTCATATCGGAAATGTAGCACTCGCTGAGAGTGTTTACGTCGCCGGTGAGTGTGTAGGCGGCAGTGGCAAGATTGGCTTTGTCAACGGATGACGGAGTGGCGTATTCTTTTGGCGCCGAACCTTTTTTACCCATTGAGAAAGCGAGGAAGTCGTAAGAGGCGCAAGAGTGGTCCCAATATTTGATGGTCTGCTGCGTTGCTCCGCTCTGAGCAAGAGATTTGCCAGCACCATTTACTGTCATGTCTTGATTTACATACTCCCATCCTTTAAGGTTTGACAAGGTAGAGTTTGCTGAACTCTCATTGAAGTTCACGTTGTAGTGGTCGAAAGCATAATTTTCATTGTTGGCAGCGTCTGTCTTGTTGCCTTTGAAACCGACAACGACAAAGTTGTTTTCGAGGAGGTCTGCTGCAGTTTTGCCGGTTGATGAGGCACGTGTGATTTTGCCGGTGTCACCACCGAAGTTGATTGTGGTGGTGGCTCCATTTTGCTCATTTCCCTGAATTTCTCCCAAGAAATCGTCGCTTGAGCAGCTGGCGAGAGCCAATGCCGAAGCGGCTGCGATAAAATACTTGTTCATAAAATAAAAAAATTAAAATAGTTTGTATTGTTTATTATTATATTTGAATTACGTATTGATTACATGTCGAATATCCATTCTTTCTCTTCGTAGTCCTCCACCACAGCATCGAAGCCGGAGCCTCCGGACCGGTTGGGGACAGGCACCTTGTCCATGTCGAGTTCCACCGTGATTACCCCTCCCCGGAACAGCCGTCGCGCTTGGTCGGTGACGTCGAACACGAACGTGGAGTCTTTGCCGTTGTAGAACTGCATTTTCACGTCAATATAGTGGCGGTTGTTAAGGTCGGCATCCCTCACTTTCTGCAGCGATTCCAGATATGCTCGCGCGTCAAGCTTGCTCGGGTTTAGTTTCGGGATGCCGAAAGTAAGCACCTTTCCGCCTATCACGTCGACCTTGTCGCCGTTCTTGTCGGCAACGTCCTGCTTCATCCGCATGAAGAAGTTCACGGTGATGGCGTCAGCCCCCGTCACGCCTGTGTTGAGGTTTACGGAGCGAGCCATGCCGCTTAGATTGGCGTTCCCCTCTACGGCTGTCACCTTTCTGCCGTTGTGGTCGTTGTTGCGCAGAATCACTTGTACCAAATAGATGTAGGTCACTGGCTGCAGCTCCATCTCGAGCTGCCGTACCCAGCAGTTGCGGTTCTCGTCGAACGTGAATCCGTCCAGATTCTTGTTTATCTCAATTCCTCCATGGTATCCGGCAAACAGCTCCTCCGGCTGATAGAAGGAGCGCGTGAACTGCGGCGAGTTGTAGAGCGCCGGGTATATTGTCTGTCCGGTGTAAGCCGTGACGTGGTCGTAGGTGGTGTTCTCATCAATGCGCACACTCTGTACCCCGTCGGGAGTGTTGATGTTGTTCCATGCAAGGATGTCCCAAAAACCGAAATCGTATTTGGCTTGGACGTGGTTGCCTACAATCGAGTGCCTGTAAGGGGCATTGTGGGCACCGAACTGGACGTTGCCGGTGAAGTAGCGGCGCACCTCGAAGGCGTCAGGCTCTGTGTAGCCGATAGTGCCGAACATTTCCTCGTCGGTGTTGTCCCATCCGTAGATCCACTCCGCTTGCCAGTCGTATTCGGTGTCGTACTTGAAAATGTAGTTCCATATCACTTTCAAGTCGAGGTCGACGGTCGGTATCTCCATATCGATGTCGGCGCCGCCCTGGTGGAGATGGAGCTTAGGCTCGCGCACGCATCCCGTTGCGACAAGGCATAACAATGCAAAACACATGACGACAGCCTTGTTGCAGGCTTTGCGGCTTGCATCAAGGATGATTCGTGATATGAGTTTTGTTATATTGCGCATTGTTGCTATGTTTTGTCTAATAGTTGATTGTCGTTTCTCGGTTTCTGAAACTTACGCCTTTCTTGTTGTTGCGTCTGTAGAGCAGGTCGTAGCTGAGCGTTATCTCCACTCTGGTAGGGCCAAGCCACGAGAAGCGGTGCTGCCTCTTTTGGAAATCCTTGGCATCGCCGTACCACTTGTAGTAATATTGCTCTTTGTCGGTGCCGGGGTCTACGGGGCATTTCCACTGATAGGGGTCGTAGTTGGTGCTGAGGTATCCCGCCTGCAGTCCGAACTCCAGCTTCCAATGTCCGGAGCGACCTAATGGGACGACATAGCCTATACCCAAACCAGCGCCCCAGCCTTCGCCTTCCCATCCGCGTTTCTCATCGAAGCAGATGTTGTATAGGTACGCGTGCGCGTATAGACTGAGGTATAAACCTCTGAAAGCCGCGCCTTCTCCCGGTTTGCGTTTGCGGATGTCGCCGCTGCGCAGATAGTAGCGGGTGTGCAGCTGATAGTTTCTGACCTGAAAATATTTATGCTCATCATAGTGCTGCCACCACGGGCAGTCGAAACTTGCACCGTAGGTGAAATGACCATGAAGCGGATAGTATTCTAGAGCAACGTTGGGGATGGGGCAGAATCGGTCGTAACCTGGCATATAGGCGAAGTCGAACAGCACGTTTGACTTCACGCTCAGCACCTCGCGACGCGGCAAAGCCGAGGCGGGTGTTGTCGCTGGGATGATGTATGCCGGTGTGATGTCGGCATTTTGGATGCGCAGATGGCAGTCGGCGACAGTTGCCGGAATGGTTGCTGCTATAGGTCGTGGAGCCAGGTCGTTGCTGTCGATGTTGGCAAGCCTTTTGTCAACGACAATTATTCTCACTGCGCGCAGTTTCGGGAAATATTCTTTCAGCAGGTAGCGCCATAGCTTGCCGCCGTCGTGCCGCTTCATAGCCGCCTTAAGACGTTGGGTGTCGTTGGCGTAGAGAGTGATTAAGGAGTCGACGTCATGGAATTTGGCGTCGTGTTTCAGCATCATCATGGTGTAGAGCAGGTCGTAGTCCTCAGCCACAACGTCGTATTGGATGTGGTCGGTGCCGATGCCGTAGCTTCGGAGCAGAGCGTCGACCGATGCGCGACGTTGGTTTGCCAGACGACGGTTGTTGTCGTATGGACCTTCTGGAGAAGCGGTGGCACGTCCGAAAACAATACCCCTATCTCCCAGCCTTTGAAGCTCTGGGATAAGCACATCGGTAATCCATTCTCTATCTTGGTCGCTGATGCTGATTCTGTTTACAACAAATTTTATTGGACGCGAATTTTGGATAAAGATACTGTCGGCGGTTATTCCTTCAGCAGCCATATCCATTGCGAAACCAATAATTATTGTAATTATCAGTCTGATATATCTCACTCTTTTTTACCTGTTCTTTTAACCCTTTTTATGCCACAAACACTGATTAAAGTTGGAAAGTATGGTGCTGTGACGTACCTATATTAATTGTTAATGTGTTGATTAAAATATAACCTGCTTTTAATAGCGAATGCAAATTTACAAAGAATACAAATATGGGGGGAAATCTAAATATTTTTTGTTGTTGATACTGTTATTTTATGTTAACGAAGCTTTGGCTTGGAGATATTCGGCGAAGATGCGGGCTGCGCTCTCCACCTTGGCAGCGCAAGGACGCGACTTGTAGTATTCGGCTGTGCGAGGCGATGCCTCGTAGGTCGACACTGCTTTGTCGTGGCCTTTCAGCCCGAGAATTTCGGCGCAGATGAGCGAGCCGTTTTGCTCGCGCGATTTCTCAAGAAGCTGTTGTACAACCTTGTAGCAAGCCGATTTGCCTTCGCGGTCGGCACCGTCGGTCTGACCGCAGTCGAGTCCCGCAAGCGACACGATGCCCGACACGGCGCCGCACATCATGCGAAGCCTCCCAACGCCGCCGCCGAAACCTGCGGCAATGCGTTTTGCGAGGTCGTCGCTGAGTCCGTAGATGTCGGCGAAAGCCGCCACCACTGATTGGCAGCAGCCATAGCCTTGCATAAAATTGTCGACAGCGCGCTGCACGCGCTCTTCAAGTTCCGGTGATAAGGTAGTATAGTCCATAGTTATGAAAACAGTTCCATTTGCTCTGGAATGTTGGGGTTCGCGTGACTCTTTTCCGGTTCTTTATGATTCTCTATTTCGGGTTCTTCAGGCTCTTCGGCAACGATTGGAATTGCGTTTGTCGGCGGTGTGGGCATCAGCCAGTCGGAATATTCGGTTGTGTAGTCGATGGCAGATATTCCCGACAGCGGAGCCGCATGGTGTTGAGCCTTTTTCTTGGCTTTCTTTTCTGCCTTTTGGATTGAAATCTCGTTTTTTGCTGATTCCAGCTCGTCTTTCAGCGCCACAATCTGTTGGCGGAACTCCTGCTCCTTGTCGGCATAGTGCTTTTTGTTGCGTTCCAATTCCTTTTTCAACTGCTCGTAGACAGAAGAAATCTCGTCTTTCGTGCTGTTGAGGTCGTCGATTTGCAATTGTTTTTGCGACAGCTCATTGTTGAGTTTCTCCACGGTGTCTTCGAGCTTGGCGCGAGTGACTTCGATTTCAGCCATCTTTGCGGTGTCGCCGGTCTCGTTAAGTTTCTCGTGCAAGGCATAGAGCTCGTCGTTCTGGCTTTGGATTGTGGACCGCATGCTTGCCAACTCATTGTTGCGCACGGCAAGTTCGTTTTGGAGCTTTTCCAGTTCCTCGCTGCTTGTCGCGGGGGCATTTTTCAGCGCTAACTTTTCATCTTCGGCTTCGGCGAGTTTGCGTTTTGTCTCTTCCAGTTCTAAGGTGGCCTGCGAGAGAGCCGTAATGCGTGCCGTCAGCGCTTCTGCTTCGGTTTTGGCGTTGCTTTTTATGGTCTCGAGTTCGGCGTTTAGACGCTCGATTTCCGCCTCCTTCTCGTTTGTGTCGTCGGGTTGTGATGACAATTCGGCAATGCGCGCCTCCTTCTTCGCCACGTCTGCTTTGGCGGCAAGGATTTGAGCCGCCGAGTCGGTGGCCTTGCGTTCGGCGTCGGCTTTGATTTCGGCAATTTCGTTTTGCAGATTCTCGTTTGCCGCGCGCAAGTCATCGTTGTCCTGTCGCAATGCCTGCAGCGCCTCATCGTTGACAGCCGCCACTTTGATTTTGTTCATCAGACTTTTGCATTCCAGCTGATACTGCTCGCGTTCAGCCTCCGCTGAGGCAGCGCGGTTTTCCAATGTCGATATGCGGTCGTTGAGCGTGGTTTTCTGCCTGTCAAGGCTTAGAATGCGGTTTCGCAGCTCTTCGTTTTTCGTCTTGTATTCGTTCATCTGCTTTGAAGCCTCCGACGATTTGTTGGCAAGGTCCATACGGTCTTTTTGCCATTGCTGGCGAGCGGCTTCCTCGGCCTCCTGCTTGATTTGCTGCAGGAAGTCGGTGAGCGTTGATCCGATGAGGCTTCTAACGTAGTTGGCTTGCGCGTCTTTGTCGATGCATTCACGCACGTATTCCGGCAATGACGTGTTGAGCACAGAGGTTACCTTGTCGACCACTTCATCGCTTATGGCGTCTTCAACATCCTTCTGTGAGATTTTAGCCACTTCCGGAACAGGCGGTGGCAATGGCTTTTCGTTTTCTTTTTTGAACGGGTTGATGTAAGACGGCGAGTTTGTCTGCGATGAGTTCTCGTTGCCCATATCTTCTTTGTCGGGAAAACCCAACATTGCTTTTAGGTTGTTTATGATTGACATATGTTCAGTTATCTTCTGTTGTTGGTTTTACAATGATTCCTAATCCCGTCTTGCCGTTTATTCCGATTTGCAGCGGTCGGCTGAAACGCACGGAACGCAAATGGTCGGACTCGTAGACGGCAGGCATGCTGTCGAGATATTCAATGTCGCAGATGTCGCCGTTCTTGTCGTTTATGGTGAAATACCCGACGCCGAACGATGTGAGATTCTGAAAGAAATGCGTGCCCTGGCTTGGCTCTATGCGGTATCCCGGCAGTGCCGTTTCTGCAATCACGCGTGCGGCTGAGATGTGCGCCCATTTCACGGGGATGCCAAGTGCGGGGTCGCTTGAGCCCCATCGTCCGGGACCTATCAGAATATATCCCTTGTCGGCTTCTACGTATGACTTGTTGAGCTTCTCTATCTCGCGTGCCACCATAGGGTTGTTGAACGAGGAGAAGTTCTGCGTCTTGACATACACCACGTCGGTGACACCGTCCATCATGCCGTGTCCGAGAGCGCTGGATGTCTTCATGATCAGCTGGCTGTCGGATGTCTGCATGATTTTCTCATCGAGCATTTCTTTGCGGTCGACAATTGGACGTATCTGCAACCAATATACGTTGCCTTTTGTCTCTCCGTGCTTGTCGATGCATCCGGCAAATTCGATTTCCACCGGACGACGCATCTCTTTTTCTCCTTCGGAAAGCATGAAGTCTACAATCTCAGCAAGCGGGAATGCTTTGTGTTGCAGCACGTTGGCGAATGTAACCACGCGGCGTCCGTTGCCGTACTCGCTGTCGCGAATCACTTGGTCGTAGGGGTCGAAAGTCGATACCATATAGCGCAATGAGCCATTTTTTGCCGCGTCCTGCACACGTATTTTCTTTATGTTGAACCCGTCGTCGACCTTGAATCCGCCTTCAACGTCTTTCAGGTCGAGGGCGTAGAGTTGTGTCTGTGTGTCGCGCAGGGCAAGGTCGAGAGTGCTTGTTTGCAGCACTTTGTCGGGATGTCTTGGCGAAAAACGCAGTGCCAGACCTCCGTCAACGATGTATTTTCCGAGTCCTACGGCAATTTCTGCCACTCCGTCCTCGGGCATCTCGTCGTTGATGGGGTAATAGTTGAGCGAGCGGCCCACTCCTGCAAACGATGGGTAGTAGTATCCGTCGTGCTCCGCGCCAGCCACCTCTTGTATGATTATAGCCATCTTTTCTTGGTCGATAAGATTGCTTGTGGCGGTCATGTATGCTTTGCTGTCGGCATAGAACACTGACGCATAGACGCTTTTTATGGCGTCGCCGAGCAGATGCAGCATCTCCTCCTTGTTGTCGAGACGCGGCACCATATATGTGGAGTATATGCCGGCGAAGGGCTGATAATGCGAGTCTTCGAGAAGGCTTGAGCTGCGTATCGCCAACGGCTTGTCGATAACCTCAAACAAGGCAAGAAAGTCGTCTTTAAGCTGCGACGGCAGTTTTGCGTTTATGAAACAGCGCAGAATCTCCTCGTCGGGGGCGTCAGACAGGGCGATGGGATATAGGTTGTTTTCTTCCATGAATTGGTCGAAAATGTCGGTGCAGAGCACCACCGTTCGCGGAATTGACACAGTGACGCCGTCAAAATTGTCGCATATCGGATATTTCTTTATGATAGAGTCGATGAAAGCCAGGCCGCGTCCCTTGCCGCCAAGTGAGCCTTGGCCGATGCGGGCGAAATTGGAGTAGTAGTCGAAGCGGTTTTTCTTGAAAATGGCAACGACTCCTTTGTTCTTCATCCTGCGGTATTTCACAATCAGGTTGAAGAAGAATTTCTTTACCTCTGCCGCCTCGCTGATTTCGCGGAAACGATGGGCTTGAATGATTTCGGCGATGGGAAACATCGCGCGCGAATACAGCCACCGCGAGATGTCGTTGCGTGAGGCGTGGTACAGCAGCGACTCGTCTGGAATCTTGAATAGGTTGTCCTGAAACTCTTTCAGGTCGGTTATGCGCATCACTTCCTCTCCGGTCTCGGGGTTGCGTATCACAAAATCACCGAAACCGAAATTGTCGGTGATGATGCGCCCAAGGTCGACAGGAAACTTCTTGGAATTCTTGTCGAGAAACGAGATGCCCATTTCTTTGGCGTAGACTGCATTCTCGGTCTCTGACGATTCCATAATGATGGGGACATAGGGGTCGATTTCCTTTATCTCTTTGGCAAGGCGGATGCCGGCGTGCTTGTCCTTCTCTCCGTCTCTGCTGAACGACACGTCGGTGATTACGCCGAGAATCTCGTTCTTGTACTTGTTGTACAAAGTCATCGCCTCCTCGTATGTGCGTGCTAAAATGACTTTTGGGCGTCCGCGCATACGGAGCATCTGCTCGTGCTCATTGAGAGCTTCGGTTGAGAAAATTAGCGATTGCTTCAGCAGAAACTTGTATAGGTGGGGCAACACTGATGAGTAGAAGCGCACGGAGTCTTCCACAAGCAGTATGGTTTGGATGCCAACTTCAAGAATGTCGTTGTCGCTGTTCATCTTGTCTTCCATCAATTTGATGATAGCAAGAAGCAGGTCGACGTTGCCGAGCCAGCTGAACACATAGTCGACGCCGGAGAAGTCTTCGTTGGCAAGACGCCGCGACACTTCGCGTGAGAATGGAGTCAATACGATAAACGGAATGTCGGGATAGCTTGTCTTGATGTTTTTGGCTTCGCGGAATGTGAGTCCGATGTCGTTGCCAGGCATCGCGATGATTAAATCGAACGACTTGCTTCTTAAAAGATCGTGGGCGTCCTCGTAGCTGCTTGCCTGTGCCACGCGAGGGGGAGAACTCAGATTGAGCGATGTGTACTCAAAATACAGCTGCTCTTCGATGCGTCCGTCTTCCTCCATCATGAAGGCGTCATAGGGCGAGGCGATGAGAAGCACGTTGTAGATGCGGCGCTGCATCAAATCTTGAAAAGCAGTGTCGCGCAAGTAGAGTTGACTAAGTTTAGCCTCGTTCATTCGTTCTCGTTTTTCTATTCTTGTACAAATTTACGGAAATCTGACGTATTATAAGAATATTTTGCCATGAATGTTTATAAAAATATGTCTGCTCTTAAATATATAATAATGTGTGTAAATAATTGGGGCTTGTTTCTGTCGCAAAAGAAGGAAAACGGAGTGAAAAAAGTTTCCGAAATAAGTGACGGAGAATCAATGTGTTGTGAAAAATGTTGAAAAAGGGGGTAAAAAAAGATGCGGAAAAGTTTGGCGGGAAAGGTAAAAGGCAGTACCTTTGCAACCGCAAAAGCGAAACAGACCGGTGGTCGTGAAGCTTTGGCGTGATGCCGGAGGGCGTCGGACCGGCGCGGACGCGGGGTTCTGAAAAAGAAACTTGAAAAAAAAGTTCGCGAAAAATTTGGCGGTTAAAAATAAAGGCAGTACCTTTGTAACCGCTTTCCGAAAAGGAAACGGCGCAGAGAACATTGAAATGATGCGATAAAGAGACAAGACGAAGGAAGAGGGCGGAAGCCCTCCGTCAAGAGAAAAAAGAGCGCAGATGCCGGGACGATCCGAGGTTGTTGGTCTGGCTGTCGGAATGACAGAGAAAAACAAAAGAACAAGATAAACAACGGAGAGTTTGATCCTGGCTCAGGATGAACGCTAGCGACAGGCTTAACACATGCAAGTCGAGGGGCAGCGAGGGAGTGGCAACACTTCTGTCGGCGACCGGCGCACGGGTGAGTAACGCGTATGCAACCTGCCCTTCACAGGGGGATAACCGGGAGAAATTCCGACTAATACCGCATACGTCCTCCGGGGGCATCCCCGGGGGATGAAAGAGTTATCGGTGAAGGATGGGCATGCGTGATATTAGGTAGTTGGCGGGGCAACGGCCCACCAAGCCCACGATATCTAGGGGTTCTGAGAGGAAGGTCCCCCACATTGGTACTGAGACACGGACCAAACTCCTACGGGAGGCAGCAGTGAGGAATATTGGTCAATGGACGCAAGTCTGAACCAGCCATGCCGCGTGCAGGATGACGGCTCTATGAGTTGTAAACTGCTTTTGTACGAGGGTAAACGCAGATACGTGTATCTGTCTGAAAGTATCGTACGAATAAGGATCGGCTAACTCCGTGCCAGCAGCCGCGGTAATACGGAGGATTCAAGCGTTATCCGGATTTATTGGGTTTAAAGGGTGCGTAGGCGGTTTGATAAGTTAGAGGTGAAATTTCGGGGCTCAACCCTGAACGTGCCTCTAATACTGTTGAGCTAGAGAGTAGTTGCGGTAGGCGGAATGTATGGTGTAGCGGTGAAATGCTTAGAGATCATACAGAACACCGATTGCGAAGGCAGCTTACCAAACTATATCTGACGTTGAGGCACGAAAGCGTGGGGAGCAAACAGGATTAGATACCCTGGTAGTCCACGCAGTAAACGATGATAACTCGTTGTCGGCGATACACAGTCGGTGACTAAGCGAAAGCGATAAGTTATCCACCTGGGGAGTACGTTCGCAAGAATGAAACTCAAAGGAATTGACGGGGGCCCGCACAAGCGGAGGAACATGTGGTTTAATTCGATGATACGCGAGGAACCTTACCCGGGCTTGAATTGCAGAGGAAGGATTTGGAGACAATGACGCCCTTCGGGGCCTCTGTGAAGGTGCTGCATGGTTGTCGTCAGCTCGTGCCGTGAGGTGTCGGCTTAAGTGCCATAACGAGCGCAACCCCTCTCCTTAGTTGCCATCAGGTCAAGCTGGGCACTCTGGGGACACTGCCACCGTAAGGTGTGAGGAAGGTGGGGATGACGTCAAATCAGCACGGCCCTTACGTCCGGGGCTACACACGTGTTACAATGGCAGGTACAGAGAGA
>ERZ1108170.337-NODE-337-length-39014-cov-4.778973_pt1 | contig 39014 bp, 36 predicted proteins | sample MGYA00403705_ERZ1108170 | MGnify/ENA primary metagenome ERZ1108170 (study PRJEB35170, sample SAMEA104062422) | human gut metagenome | biome: human gut; feature: human-associated habitat; material: faeces | place: Denmark | collected 2012-06-15 ...
GACAAACGGTTTTCAAGACCGCCTCGTTATGACCACTTCGATACCTCTCCGTATTTGTTTCGCACGAATCAGTGCAAAAAAGATTCTACCATCAACTTTTGTTCCTGTCAACAATTATTTTAACTTTTTTTCATTTTTTTCTTTTCAGGTGTTTGGAGCGATTTGTTTTAAGTACATTTCAGCGATCATCATATCCTCAGGTGTCGTGATTTTTATATTCCTGTAACTTCCTTCGATCAGCTTAACCGGCTGGTTTGTCATCCGTTCCACTACCATTGCATCATCCGTGATAGCAGAATCCTCATCTGCAAGCATCTTTTGATAAGCCTCATACACGAGTGAATAGGAAAAACTCTGTGGTGTCTGAACCTGCCATACTTTTGATCGTTCTGGTGTTAACTTTGCATAACCTTTTTCGTCTGCTATTTTGATTGTATCCTTCACAGGCATCCCCGCTACGCAGGCACGATACTCCTTTACCGCTTCCATAGAACGCCTGATGATATCAGCTGTCACCAGTGGTCTTGCCCCATCATGGATCAGCACATAGTCTGCCCCCTTTGCGGCACAGAGTCCCGCGTAAACAGAATGATAGCGTTCAAGACCTCCCGGAACAATTGCTTTTACTTTATTGATATGATATTTATCAACGATCTCACATTTACAATATGTTTCTTCACCTGCGCCTGTGACAAGGACAATATCTGTAACATCACTTTTCTCAAATGTTTTTAATGCATAATAAAGAACCGGCTTTCCTGCCAGTTCAAGATACTGTTTGTGAATATGACTGTGCATTCTTTTTCCGGTTCCGCCAGCAAGAACGATCGCTGTAAATTTTTCCATTAGCGTTCTCCCAGTTTCAAATTCGGAACAGCGTTAAGATCTAACCCATCCCTCTGTCCGTGTATAAAATCATAATAAGCAGCAACGCCGATCATTGCCGCATTGTCTGTACAAAAAATTGGTGACGGATGATAAAACCGTACTCCTTTTTTCTCACATGCCTCACGCATTCCTTCCCGCAATACTCCATTGGAAGCGACTCCACCTGCAATCGCAAACTTATCCATCTTAAATTCATCAATTGCTTTCATCGCATTTCCGATCAGAACATCTGTCACCGCTTTCTGAAATGATGCGGCAACGTCTGCCTGCACAATAGGAATTCCTTTCATCTGACAGCCATTGAGGTAATTTAAAACCGCAGATTTCAAGCCACTGAAGCTGAAATCATATGGTCCGTCCGCGATTTTTGCACGTGGAAACTCCATCGCATGTGGATTCCCCTCATGTGATACTTTTTCAATCTTAGGTCCACCCGGATAGCCCAGCCCGATTGCTCTTGCAACTTTATCAAAAGCCTCTCCGGCCGCATCATCTCTCGTACGTCCTAAGATCTCATATTTTCCATAGTCCAAAACTTTGACAAGATGTGTATGTCCTCCAGATACAACAAGACATAAAAATGGCGGTTCTAAATCTTTATTTTCAATATAATTTGCACTGATATGCCCTTCGATATGATGTACACCGACTAATGGAATATTTTTTGCATAGCTGATTGCCTTCGCCTCCGCAACTCCAACCAGCAACGCTCCTACAAGTCCCGGTCCATATGTAACACCAATCGCATCTATATCATCTAACGTCATTTTTGCATCGTCAAGTGCCTGTTCGATCACCTGATTAATCTTTTCGATATGTTTGCGTGAAGCGATTTCCGGCACTACACCACCATATAATGTATGAAGTGCAATCTGTGATGAGATCACGTTGGATCTGACATCTCTGCCATTTACCACAACTGCAGCCGCCGTTTCATCACACGAACTTTCTATTGCAAGAATCTTTATCTCCTTGTCACTCATCTTCCGTATCTCCTTCGGTCTGGTAAAATACTAAAATCTTCCACTTTCCATCTTTATCTTTTCTAAGTACATAACTCTGATTGGTACGGGTATAACTTTTATTCTCATTCACAAAATAAGATGCAGTCACATAAGCGCAGTCATCCCCATCAATTTTCTGATATTTTACCTCATCACTGCTGCACACAGAGGAGGACTCTATTTTCTTTGACTTATCGTGATAGTCTTCAATATCCGCTTTCAGGCTTTTAAAGTAATCATCCCTTGCGTTGTTTTCAAGCAGTTCATCATCCATCAGAAGTCTTGCCTGATCACCAAGCTCGTAAAGTTCATCATCCGTATATTCCTCATTATAAAAACAGGTAATGATACGATTATAGAATTTTACAACTTCTCTCGGTGTTTCCGGATAATTTTTTTCAAGATTTTTGGTTATCACTTTTTCTACTTCTGTAAGGTCATCGTTATTCTCTGCCGAACCGCCTTTTTTGGTTGCAGTATACCAGAAAAGTCCTACAATAATCACAATACAGACAATTGCAAAAATGATTTTCTGTCCATTCTTTTTCATACAAATCTCCCTCCTAATTTTCCTCTTCCTCAAACATCAGTTCCACGCTCTTTCCATCTTTACCAAGAAAAGCATTCGGAAAAATTTCTCTTACCCGTGGCATATAATCTTCCGCATGTACCAATGACGGTGAAAAATGAGTCAGCCACATCTCTGTGACATCTGCTTTCTTCGCAACTTCTGCTGCTTCATAAAATGTCATATGCTTATATTGTTTTGCTTTTGCAATTTTTTCTTTTTCTGCATACATCCCCTCGCAGATCAGAAGATCTGAATTTTTTGCAGAGTTAACCAGTGATTCTGTTGGTCTGGTATCGGTACAGTAAGTTACTTTTATTCCTTTTCGTGCAGCACCAAGCACCATATCCGGTGTATAATGCACTCCATTCTCTGCCTCAATCTCTTCCCCTTTTTGAAGCCTGTTCCAGTATTTCTGTGGAATTTCATGCTCCTTTGCACGCTCCACTGAAAATCTTCCGGCACGTTTTATCTCCACAGTATACCCATAACAGGTAATATTGTGATTAACACGGAACGCATGAATATGATACCCATTTATTTCTATATCGGCTTCCGGTTCCATTATTTCAATATACTGTATCTCAAATGGTAATTCCGGCGCGATCGTTCTAAGCGCCCCAACTACACGTTCTAATCCCTTTGGTCCTATCATAATCAGCGGTTCTGTCCGCTCTGCATTGCCCATAGAAAGGAGTAATCCCGGCAGTCCGCTGATGTGATCCGCATGATAATGTGTAAAACAGATCACATCAATCGGTTTAAATGTCCATCCCTTTTCCTTGATCGCGATCTGGGTTCCCTCTCCACAGTCAATCAGTAAACTACTCCCGTTATAACGCATCAATGATGCCGTCAGCCATCGATGTGGCAGGGGCATCATGCCTGCGGTTCCCAAAAGACATACATCTAACATACAATCCTCCTTGTTTTGCGAAGCAAAATGCGACTGCCTTTGCAGGAGCAGAGGATTTTACTCTATACAAACTCCGTTACCTGTTTTTCCTCCGGCGGTATCGCAAACTTCTCTATCATTTTTTCATAACATGGCTCACAGATATCCATTCTGTGTATTCTCCCATCTTTTTCATTGGAAAAATATCCCCACTCCTTCTCCACGTTAAGAAATGAAGTGCGGTCTTTCTCAGCTGACAGACAAATCATTTTTCCACAACAGTTACAGTAAATTTTCTGATCTATTCTGCTCATTTTAAGTCCTTCCCATCTTTATAATATCTATATTATACAAACAGTATCATACCTTATGTAGTGGGAATTACTGGCCATATATCATAATATAGGCATCTTCTTTCGGAAGTTCATAAAATCCCTTCCGCACACCGTGGTTCACAAATCCATTGCGTTCATACAGACGGATGGCACTATCATTAGAACAACGGACTTCAAGCACTATTTTTCCGATGGAACGGCTCTCAGCTTCTTTTTTTGCCTCTGCAAGCAGCATACCGCCAATTCCATGGCAGCGCATTTCCGGCGTGACTGCCACATTTGTAATTTCTCCCTCGTCAATGGATAAATACATTCCGATATAACCAAGAATCTTATTATTTTCCTCTGCGACCAGGAAAACCGTATTAGGCAGGTTTAACGAATCCACAAATCCCTGATAACTCCACGGCTGCGAAAAGATCGTTCTTTCCAGTTCACTTACCTGTTGCGCATCTTTTACCTGCATGGCTCTGACTGTGATCATGCTAATCCGCCCTCTTTTCGTTCCCGCTCTGCCTGAGACAATCTTAAATATTCCGGCTTATGTTCCGCTGCGGTTTCAAATCTGCCCTCTGCAAAATATTGCATGCCAAGTGCCGCAACTGCTCCTGCTCTCTGCTTATTGATATGTGCGGGTGCAAATGTGTATGGTACATTGCAGTTTTCTGCAATATATTCTTTAAACACCGGTACACCATCCCCTAAAAAAGTAACCGGCTGCTCGAACTGATTTACAATGGAAATAATCTCATCAATTCCAACTGCACACTGTTCCTTTAACACTTCCATCTCATTGCCATCAAAAGAATACAGTCCCGTATAAGTCTGATTCCTTCTGGCATCCATAAGCGGGCACACGAGTCCTGCATGTCCTACCAGATTATAAGCCAAGGCATCTACGGTTGGTACATTGATGATCGGCTTATTTAATGCAAGCCCAAGTCCTTTTGCCGTTGCCGAGCCGATACGCAGTCCGGTAAATGAGCCCGGACCTCCCGCAATTGCAATCGCATCAATCGTATTTAAATCCAGTTCTATCATCTTTGCCACTTCATCTAACATTGGCAGAAGTGTCTGTGAATGTGTTTTTTTATAATTGACAGTATATTCACCAAGCATATTATCGTCGCATACGATTGCAACACTTGCCACCAGTCCCGAACTGTCTAATCCCAAAATCTTCATTGTAAGCTCCATTCCCGCATAAATAAACTGTTTCTATCAGCCCTCATGCTCTTTTATGGTAATTTTCCGGTAATCAAATCCCTTTTCCAAATTTTTTTCAATCGTCACATCATATCGTTTATCCGGCAGGATTTCTTCGATCAGGTTTGCCCACTCGATCATGCACAGACCATTCCCATAAAAATAATCCTCGTAACCGATCTCATCCATCTCTTCAATGTCACCGATCCTATATACATCAAAATGGTAAAACGGCATTCTTCCATCTTCATACACCTGTACAATCGTAAAGGTCGGGCTCGATACAGGTTCTGTTATGCCCAGACCATCTGCAATCCCCTGTGTGAAAACGGTCTTGCCAACGCCAAGATCTCCCACAAGCGTATACACATCTCCCGGCTTCGCCGTTTCCCCGATCTTTTTTCCAAGCGCATGTGTCTCTGCCGCGGAAAATGTCTCATAAACGGTTTCTTTCATCATTCAATCCTCCATGTTTTGATGAGGTAAAATATCTGGCGTACACGAATTTACTTTAATTTTACCCGATACTTCGGCAGTTTTCCTTCTGCAAGTTCTGCAAGTTCACGATATTTTTCCCCTAACTGCTGCCTCGGTATTACATAAGCATTCACGCGATTACTGTACACCAGCACATTGTTTTTCGTAGAAACCATCTTATAGATCTGGTCCCACATCAATTTTGCATCCGCATCCCCCTGTGTAACGGAAATTCCTTCTTCATCCACACAGTAATGCAGACTGTTTTTCAATACCTCTGACGCCGCAATGCGCTGCTTTGAGCGAAGATAAAGCGTAACCGGCATATAAAACAATATCAGTGCTCCAAGTAAAATACCAAGAACTGTATAGGATAATCCACGCTCAATGTATTTTGTGCCTGCCGCAATAAAGCAGATTACTGCCGCTATCACAGAAATCCATCCGGATGCACCGGTGTACGTCTGGTACAGATTAAAACGAAACATATCCTTTGCGGTCAATGTTATATCAAATTCCAATCTCATCGTCAATCCCCCGCTGTTTTAGAATCAGTTTAGTATAACATTTTTTGAAAAAAAAGAAAAGACGCATTCTTTTCTGCGTCTTTTCCCTCTGAAAACCATATTGTTCTGTTTATGACTGTCTTCCTTTTAAAATTGGAGAAATATGTTTATATGTCACAAATGTGATCACTACGGAAAACATTCCTTTGACAAATGTAAACGGCATATTAAAGCAGATCAAACACTGTAAAATGCTCTTCATTGACGGAGCGATCATCTGATATGCTCCGAGTACTGCTTCCTCTGGCATAAAATTGTAATATACCGGATATACAAAAAAGTAATTCGAAACAATGCTGAAAGCACCCATAAATACTGCACCTGCAACGGAACCGATCAGTGCGGTCGTTCTTGTCTTTTTGTATTTGTAAAGAAGTCCTGCCGGCAATACAAATGCCACGCCAAGAATAAAGTTTGAAAGTTCTCCAACTCCACCTGTGGAAGTAATGAATAAATGAAGTACATTCTTAACCAGACAGATGATCACACCACAGAGCGGTCCCATCGCAAATGATCCGATCAGGGCCGGAAGCTCTGAGAGATCCATCTTGATAAATGCCGGCATAAACGGCACGGAAAAATCCAGAAACATCAGAATATATGCCACTGCGGAAAGCATTGCTGTCACAGTCAGATATCTTACATTGACTTTCTTTACGGTTACTGTTTTGTTTGTTGCATCCATTTCACTCGTCTCCTTTTCTCTTTTCGGAAAATGCGAGGGATTGTAAGCGTGTCTTTTGCCGGCTGAATTGTTTCATACATACAAAAATACCCCGGATGTACCAATCATCCGGGGTATTATCATGTAACAGAAACGCCTTTGCCGGCGTCTTATGATTCACATGCTTATCTTCTCTCATCCAGACTATACTGTCGGTTCCGGAATCTCACCGGATCAGCTGCGTTAGCAGGTCACGGACTTTGTAAATGAATCTGATCATCTTAATATCAGAACTCCCTACATCACCGTCGGTCGGGAATCTGCAAATCTTACTGCATCACCCTGCCCCGAAGAACTATATTATTTTTTACGCTCTTATTGTATTCATGTTTTCCGTATCTGTCAACCATTAATTTTCATCGTAAGTGCAATACGCTGTTTTTTCAGGTCAACATCTAATACTTTTACCTCAACGATATCACCGACACTTACCACTTCAAGCGGATGTTTGATAAAACGATCACTCATCTGTGAAATATGAACCAGTCCATCCTGATGGACACCGATATCCACAAATGCTCCGAAATCGATTACATTCCGGACAGTTCCTTTTAAGATCATTCCCGGTTTTAAATCCTTCATATCAAGAACATCGCTGCGCAAGATCGGTTTGGGCATATCCTCTCTTGGATCACGCGCCGGTTTTTCAAGTTCCTTTACAATGTCCTGCAGTGTGATCTCACCTACACCAAGCTCTTCTGCCAGTTTTTTGTAATTGGAAATTTTTTTCGAAATACCGTCCAATCTTCGTTCTTTCACATCCTCCGTTGTATAACCAAGACGTTCCAACAGGTTTTTTGCTGCCGCATAACTCTCCGGATGCACACCGGTTGCATCCAGCGGATTTTTTCCGTCATTGATACGCAAAAAGCCTGCACACTGCTCGTATGCCTTCGGTCCTAATTTTGCAACCTTTAAAAGCTGGCTGCGCGCCTCAAAACGGCCGTTTTCTTCACGGTATGCCACAATATTTTTGGCAACTGCCTTGCTGATACCGGAAATGTATTCAAGCAGGGATGCGGATGCTGTGTTTAAATCGACACCGACTCTGTTTACACAATCCTCCACCACTCCACCGAGCGCCTCACTTAATTTCTTCTGGTTCATGTCATGCTGATACTGACCGACACCGATTGATTGCGGGTCTATCTTTACAAGCTCTGCTAAAGGATCCTGAAGGCGTCGCGCCATGGAAGTTGCACTTCGCTGCCCTACATCAAACTGCGGGAACTCCTCCGTTGCAAGTTTACTTGCCGAATATACCGATGCTCCTGCCTCATTGACAATGATATACTGCACTTTAACCGGAATCTCTTTTAATAATTCTACAATTACCTGCTCGGACTCGCGCGATGCAGTACCATTTCCAAGCGAAATCAGCGTAATGTGGTATTTTGAGATCAGTTTCTTCAAAACTGCTTTTGCCTCGTCTACTTTATTCTGTGGTGCAGTCGGATAAATAACCGTTGTGTCGAGCACTTTTCCGGTCGGATCTACCACTGCAAGTTTACAGCCGGTACGGAATGCCGGATCCCAGCCAAGTACAACCTGCCCTGCAATTGGAGGCTGCATCAAAAGCTGCTCTAAATTCTTTCCAAATACCTTGATAGCTCCGTCCTCTGCCTTTTCGGTCAGGTCACTGCGGATTTCACGCTCGATGGCCGGTGCGATCAGACGGTCATAGGCGTCTTCGATCACTTCTTTTAATACCGGAGTTGTCTGTGGATTGTCGCGCACAATCACCTTTTTTTCAAGGTAATGCAAAATATCCTCGACCGGTGCCTCAATCTTTACCGTCAGGAATTTTTCATTTTCCCCACGGTTCAACGCTAAAATACGGTGTCCGGCAAGCTTTGCCACCGGCTCATCAAATTCATAGTACATCTCGTAAACAGACTCTGCTTCCGGATCTTTTGCAGCAGAAATCATGCGTCCTTTTTTGACCGTCATATCACGGATACGGCTGCGGTAATCCGCCTCATCTGAAATGCTTTCCGCGATGATGTCCTTTGCTCCCTGGATTGCATCCTCGGCACTCAACACTTCTTTTTCCGGATCAATAAATTTTTTTGCTTCCTCTTCTAAAGATGTGCTTAACATCTGCAGGGTGATAATACCGGCAAGCGGCTCTAAACCTTTTTCTTTTGCGATCGTTGCTCTGGTACGGCGTTTTGGCTTGTATGGGCGGTAAAGATCTTCCACGACAACCATTGTCTCTGCCGCCAGAATCTGTTTTTTTAATTCATCTGTCAATTTTCCCTGTTCTTCAATGCTTGCAAGAACAGTTTCCTTACGTTCTTCAAGATTTCTTAAATATACCAGTCTTTCATATAAGTTACGAAGTACTTCATCATTAAGTGCTCCGGTTGCCTCCTTACGGTAACGGGCAATAAATGGGATGGTATTCCCCTCATCAATCAGCTTTACGGCTGCTTCCGTCTGATTTTTACGGATTCCAAGTTCCCCGGAAATCTTTGCAATAATATCCATAGTTACTCCTTTTTTCTCGCCAGTCTCCACCTATTACTCCGGCGCAATGTATTATTTATATAGGTGTGAACAGTAGCTTTATTATAACGAACTGTCCACAAGGATTCAAGGTGACATTGTTTTTTTCCACACCACATGATACACTATCCACATCATATTATTTTCAGAAAGGCTTATTTATGGATCATCAGTTTTACAAACCAACGCCTGACCGGCATTCAAAACATATGGAAAATCTTTCCCTTATCATGGGGATCATTGCACTTTCAACGTTCTGTCTGGTTTATCCGGCATTAATCTGCGGTGCGCTCGGCATCGTGTTTGCACTGCTCTCACGCGGCGGTGAGACAACATTTTCCGGGCGTGCAAAGCTTGGGCTTACTTTAAGCAGCGTAGCACTTGGCATTATTGTGCTGCTCTTAATTTATTCGGTGGTATTCGCTAACGTTTACTATGGTGGAATTGAAAATATGATGCGGGAAAGTTGTACATCGCTGGGGATTGATTATAATATGCTGTTTCCGCAGAACTGAGTTTTTGTGGGGGATTCAGGGGACAAAAGGTGGTTTGAAGGTTCGTGGCTGGCAAATTGCACCAGGCGGAGGCTTGTTTTGTTCCGCTATTTAGTTCTAACACTATATCCTATTACAAAAGGCTCACGCCCCAGAACAGGCGGACGATGTTTTTTACCATACAGTTGATAACGAGGATAGCAAGTCCGATCCAAAGATAGCGATCTTTATAGTGCATTGCAATGGGTATCTTATGGTGTGAGAGACGCTCGATCGTCTGGCTTAATAAAAACCATGTGCAAAGCACTGCTGCATACGGTACAAACGGATGCTCCAAAAAGGATATCAGAAAATGTCCCTGAAAGAGAGCATATACCGCTCTGGTTCCTCCACAGCCCGGACAGTAGTATCCGGTCACTGCGTGGAACAAACACGGGTAGAGATAGTTTTCGATATGAAATCCGGTTATTTTTGAAATGAGCAGATATACGCAGGCCATAGCTGCGCTGCTCAGACCAAGTATATATAAAACCTCATCTATTTTTTTCTGTTCATTGTTATTTCTTTTTTCCATCTGATATCCTGTTCCTATTCTTTACTTTCCCAACCAAAGTATCGTTTTTTAGTGTTGACGCAAATGGTGTTTCACAACATACACCATTGCCATCAACACCCTCCCCACATTTTATCAAAAATACACATCTATACAACCCCCGGACATCTATGCTATAATTTATTCTAATTGCAGCAGCCACTGCTGTATGATCTAAAAGGAGTTATTCACTAAATGAAACGCACATCAAAAGAACTAAAACGCATTGCGCGTGATATTTTAAATGACAGATACCGTATACCAATGGCTGCATTTGTTGCCACAACACTGATCGCAACTGTGATCGAATCTCCGTTTTCCTTTTCCATGGGCGACAATCCGACAAACATGCAGCTCGTAATTTCACTGATTGCAGAATTGCTCATATCCGTCATCTCTTTTGTGCTTGGGTGCGGTGTGGCAAAAATCCATCTGTCCATGACGCGCGGAAATGATTTCCGCATTCGTGATATTTTTGATCCATTCAGAAAAAATACCGACCGATTTTTTATCGCAGGATTTTTATTTCTGCTGATGATCTTTATTTCCATGCTTCCTGTAATCGTAGGTTTTACTTATGCCGTGATCACCGATTTTTCCCTGGTCTCTATTGTAATCACAACAGTGACCGGGATTCTTTCTCTGATCTTAAGCTGTTATTTTATGCTTACCTATCATTTTATCGGATATATCACACTTGATCATCCTGAGTTAAAATGCCGGAACATATTTAAAGAATGCAGACTTCTCATGCACGGAAACCGCTTACGTCTGCTTTATATCCTGCTCAGTTTTATTGGATATGGCTTATTGATCCTCTGTTCTTTTGGCATTGCATCCTTATGGGTCGTTCCATATCAGACAGAGACACTCGTTATTTTCTATCTGGACTGCACCGGAGAATTGAACCGGATTCCTGTCCGCAGTTATAAAAATACCTATACACCCCAATTTTGATTCCACAACGCACTTTCCATCGAAGGTGCGTTTCTTATGGGATAAAACCGAAAAACAGCGGATACCGTTTTTGTTTTTACAATGTCATCTCACTAATCTCATTTCCACGGATCAGATATAATAAATTTTGATTACTCCAAAATTTGCCGCTCCACGCAGATAAAGCGTTGCAACACTGCTGCCTTCGCTGTGTCCTATTTCTTCCACTGCTCCAAAAGAACGTCTCAGTTCATTCTGCACTTTCCATTCTTTTGGAATATAAAGATTTGTCTCTCCAAAGTTGTTTTCCACTGCAACCGATGCTGCCTCTCCTGCGATCACGGCATTGTCAAAATAAACGCTCATACTTCCAAAATTATTTTCAAGCTGTGCGTCACAAAAATGCTCTGAATTGATATAGCGGATGGCAGAACCAAAATTGTTCTCACAACGAATATGTTCTCCGTCGCACTGCTCGCCATCCGATGTTCCCATTTTATCATCCCAGTTTATGGTTTTTGTTTTCCAGTTTTTTTTGCGGACATCTTTAAAAATCATAGACAAACCGATACTTAAAAGCAATGCCGCACCAAGTATCGTCCAGCTTGTCAATCCTAATTTTTCCAATCCAAGAGGTTTTCTGTAAATAATACAGATAAAAGCTATTGCAAATACAATCGAATAAAAATTGACATCTTTTATCCCCTCAACAAACAGCCAGACAAACATGATCGTCATAAAGATACCCGGAAAACCAACACCGAGTTCTATTCCGGTACTGCTGATCACCAGATATACCGCTGCAAGAAATATAAAAAATAATCCCCATGCAATATTATTCTTTTTCATTGATGTAACCTTCTTTCTTCTAATTTGCTGATTAATGGTTTATAGTAATATCTTGATACATACACTTTTTTGTGTGTATGTTCGAATGCCACGACGCTTGATGCCGTCAGGTTCCGGTTAATGGAAAATATATGAGAAGTATTTAAAATCGTTGATTTTGACACCCTCATAAAAAATCCCGGAAGTATTTCCTCTAATTCATACAGCTTGTATCTGGCCTCATACATATCATTTCCGGTGTGTGCCGCCACTCCATTGTCCACTGTTTCAAAAAACAGTATATCGTTCATCGGCAGATAATACTCGGTATTTCCCTTATATAGGACAATTTTTCTGACAGCCCCGGCTGCCTCACCGACTGCTCTTTGTATGGCTGCAATCTGTTCTGTCATACCACGGCAGCGGATGATGACTTCTTCCTCCGCCACCTGTTCATCCATTTCGATTTTGATTTTCATAACTTATCTCCTGCTTTTCTGTACTGACAGGTACATTATAAAAAACGAACCACCCGGTGTAAATGCTTTTACACCAAGTGGTTCGTTTTCCTATGGTAAGTGGTAAATTTTCTACATGATGCGGTTCATCGCGGAAAGCGCTCTGACTGCGGTCTGCAGATAAGGGTTTTCTGTCTCATAGAATTTTCCTTCGTCTGCTTTTTCTGCAAATGCAGGATCTAACGGAATCTTTCCAAATACCGGAAGTGTCAGCTCCGCTGCAACGTCCTCGATATGGCTCTCACCAAATAACTTGATCTCTTTTCCGCAATCCGGACATTTCAAATAACTGAAATTCTCGATCAGTCCAAGTACCGGAACATGCATCATTTCTGCCATGTTATATGCTTTTTTGACGATCATCTGTACCAGTTCCTGCGGAGAGGTAACGATTACGATACCGTCGACCGGTAATGACTGGAATACCGTAAGCGGTACGTCGCCTGTTCCTGGCGGCATATCGACAAATAAATAATCAACATCTCCCCATACGGTCTCATTCCAGAACTGTTTTACCACACCTGCGATCACAGGTCCTCTCCAGATGACCGGATCTTCCTCATTGTCCAAAAGCAGATTGACAGACATTACTTTGATACCGTTTTCTGCTTCTAACGGGATCATTCCCTCCTCGGTACCGACAACCTGACCGTGTACACCGAGCATTTTCGGAATGGATGGTCCCGTGATATCTGCGTCCATGATTCCCACTTTATAACCAGCCTGTTTCATGGCGCATGCTAATGATGCAGTCACGAAAGATTTTCCTACACCACCTTTTCCACTGACAACACCGATGACTTTCTTTACATTAGAAGATGGGTTCATCGGCTCTTTTGCGATCCCGTTTCCACCTTTTGCTTTGCTTGGACAACCCTCACAGCTCTCCCTGCTACAGCTTGATGCGCTGCTGCAACTACTATTCTCTGCCATGTCTCATACACTCCTTTTATCTTTATTCATTCAGACATTTTTATTCTGCCCAGTCTTATCTGCCGGATTCCTGCTCCCGCTTCTTAAATATTTCCTGCAGTGACTCCGTATAAGGCGCTCTTGCAATTCCATATTCTGTGACAATGCCCGCGATCAGTTCATGATCTGTCACATCAAATGCCGGATTGAACACTTTGACATCTTTCGGCGCCATGCGTTCTTTATACCACATCTCGGTCACTTCCTCCGCCGGACGCTGTTCAATCTTAATGTCAGCTCCCGTTTTGGTATTCAGATCGATCGTCGAGGTCGGCGCACAGATATAAACCGGAACATTATAATATTTTGCCACTGCGGCAACCACGGAGGTTCCAATCTTGTTTGCCGTATCGCCGTTTGCTGCCACACGGTCACAGCCGACAAACACTGCATTGACCCATCCATTTTTCATAACAGTTGCGGACATGTTATCACAGATCAGTGTGACATCCACTCCCGATGACTGCAGTTCAAATGCTGTCAGTCTGGCTCCCTGTAACAGCGGTCTTGTTTCATCTGCAAATACCTTAAAATGATATCCCTTCTCTTCTCCAAGATAGATCGGTGCTGTCGCCGTACCATATTTGCTGGTTGCAAGCTGACCTGCATTACAGTGTGTCAGAATACCGTCCCCCGGTTTCACTAACGTCAGACCGTACTCTCCGATCTTTTTGCAGACACGGATATCCTCCTGCCAGATTTCAACTGCCTCCGCTTTAAGATATCCTTTGATCTTTGACACGTCTTCACCGGCGTGTGCCTCTAAAACACCCTGCATCCGGTTTAATGCCCAGCTTAGATTGACTGCCGTCGGTCTAGCAGAGTCTAAATACTCTTTTTGTTTTACGAACTCCTCATGAAAGGAATCATAATCTGATGCACTGCTCTGTTTTGCCAGAAGATAAATTCCAAATGCCGCCGCAACTCCGATCGCCGGAGCACCTCTTACCTTGAGCAGGTAAATGGCATCCCAGATCTCTTCCGCTGTCTTTAACGCAATCAGTTCAATACTTCCTGGCAGCTTTGTCTGGTCAATGATAATGATCGCATTATTTTCATCATCCAGGCGCACCGTATCATAGTTCATGATATTGTCATTTTCTTTCTTTTGCTGCATGTTAATGACCAATGCCTTTCCTGTTTCTTTTTTCGCTTTTTTCTATTATACACGCTAAAGATATGATTTTAAAGCCTGCATGCGGTACTTTTTAAGATACACAAAAAAAGAAGACCAAATCTGTCCTCTGACATAATCTGCCTTCTTCTTTCAATACGCTCTTCTTTTATGTACTGCTTTTTCCTCCAAAAAATCTTGAAAAGATCGAAAACCTCTGCTTTTTTTCCTCTGCTTTTTTCGGAAATCTCTCTTCTTCTGAATAATCCGGTACCCAGTCAATATAAAATACTTTGTCATTCACATCGGTTCTACCGTTAAAATGTCTACACATCTCTTTGATCACTTCCATCATGGTATCCGCCATTTTCTTTGCATTCTGCGCCATACGGTCACAAAACTCCATTCCGCGGTCTGGTCCGTCTTCCCCCCAGATACAATCATCTCCAAGTATCCTTAACTTATTCAGACGATCTCTCTGATCCTTGACCATACTGAAAAAACGGCTCACCAAAACATTGTGTTCCTCCTTGTCCGTATAACACAAGAACTCCTCTAACAATGTACCTTCCGGAAACCCAATTTCATAATAATCATTATAAAAACGACAGATCTGCTCCGCCGTTTTCCGGAACAGGATCCCGCATTGCTGCGGCTTTCTCCAGTAATGGGCTTCTGCTTCCACAAGTTCTTTGTAAATCTCATCATATGCGTTTTTTATTTTAGAGTCCTTTATCTCACATTCCATCATAAAGTCAAAATTCATTTCTGTCTTCCTCCGCAAAGTTCACCCCAGACCACATTCTTTATGCGTCTTGTCAATGATGTCGTTCCTGCATCCTTCAGCTGCATGGTAAACAGTATGGTAAGCTTATCTTCCGGGCTGTTGCAAAAATATGCTCCAAGCCAGCCATCCCAGCCGTATTCTCCCATCGAAGTAAACATCGGAGATTTTCCCGGCTCTTTCTGAATTCTTAATAGATTGGCATAAGTGTATCCGCGGATACCCTCCCAGCACTGATCTAACACTTCCTGCTGCCATGGCATCAGTGCACCACTTGTCATATAGCGCACCGTCCCCGGTTTTAAGATCTGTTTTCCCTGATAAGAACCTTCCTGCATCAACATAGCTGCAAACTTCGCGTAATCATCAAGCGTTGAGACTAATCCTGCACCCCCGGACTCAAATGCCGGTGCCTGTTTCATTGCATTCATGATACCAAGATGGTTTTCCGTATAGATTTCTAATCCATGCTCCGTTCTCTGGTACACTTTCGCAAGGCGTTCCTGTTTCTCCTTTGGGACATAAAACGCGGTATCTTTCATATCGAGAGGTTCGAAAAATTCTTGTTTTAAAAATTCGCCAAAAGACTGCCCACTTATTACTTCAATGACCGCACCAAGCACATCCGCAGATGTTCCATACTGAAAACTCTCTCCCGGCTGAAACTGAAGTGGTATCAATCCGAGACGATTTGCGATCTCCTGTGTTGTCAGCGCATCCTCCAGATACAGGTGGTCCTTAATCCTGTCAAAGAGTTTTTCCGTCTCCATAGAGCAGACGCTCGTGGTATCTCCACCATACATCAGACCGGACGTCATGTTAAGCAGATCACAGATTCTGACCGGTCTTATCGTCGGCACAAGTTTTCCACCCGATGCTACGATCGTATTGTGAAACCCCGGTAAAAATTCTTCCACAAAAGCACCCGGATCCAATAATCCACGCTCCATCAAAAGCATGGCAGCAGCAGATGTGACCGGTTTTGTCATGGAATACAGTCTTGCAATCGTATCCCGTTCATACTTCTTCTCTGCCTGAATGTCTGCATAACCACCGGCCACAAATGCCTGTTCTTTTCCATCCTGAATCACCAAAATATTGGCCCCGGCAATCTCCTGTTTTTCTACAGCCATTTTTATCAGCTGTTCTATTTTCTGACTCAATTCCTTCATATTTGAAAACCCTCTTCCCTAAGAATTACATTCTTTATACCAGCAGTTGTCTTATCTCTTTCTCATCGGCGTTTAGAGAACCCTGGATCATTGCAGCACTTCCGCCACCTCTTGCTCCTGTTTTTTCACGCAACAATGTGGCAATCTCTCTACAGTCTTTTGTTTTACTTCCAATGATAAAATTATAACCGCCCTCTTCTTTTTCTACAAAAATACCACAAACTCCCGCATGTACTTCCACAAGCCCATTGATGGCATTGCGCATGACCGGCGTATCGAGATCTGTCTCAAACAAAAGTACATTTTCCTGTTCTGCCGGAATCCCTGCAATCTTCTGTTCCACCAGCTTTTGTTTTGCCTGAGCCAGCTTATATTTCAGATCCTGATTAGACTGTTTTAATTTTTCCACAAGCTGCGGAAGTAACTCCTGATTTGCAGAAAGTATGCCGGAAATAGAGGAAATAACCTGTGACTTTTTCCGCTCTTCCTCTAGTGCGCGGAATCCGCTTAAAATGCTTATTCTGACGCCGCCTTTATAATTAGAAAAACTCTGTACCGTCAGCATGCCGATCTCTCCTGTTCTCTTCACATGCGGAGCACAGCAGGCACACACATCCACACCCGGAATCGTCACAATACGCACCTGACCTTCGATCTCAATCTTGCTGCGGTAATCAAGCACCGCAAGTTCTTCTTTGGTCGGATAAGTAATTTCAATCGGGAGATTATTAACGATCACCTGATTGACTGCCGTCTCAACATCTTTCACCTCATCTGTGGTCAGAACACCATTAAAATCCATCGTGACAATATTGTCACTCAGATGAAATCCGACATTATCATATCCAAATCTGCTGTGAACGATGCCGGAAAAAATATGCTCCCCGGAATGCTGCTGCATATTATGAAAACGATGTGTCCAGTCAATGATTCCGTACACAGTTTTGCCAACGGCAATCGGCTCTTTTAAGCTGTGTGTGACCACATCCTTTTTGATCTGTACATCTGTCACTTCAACACCATCTATCGTTCCCTGATCCGGGCTTTGTCCGCCTTCTTCCGGGAAAAAAAGTGTCCGGTCTAATACGACATGATAGCCGCTTTTTTCCTTATCCTGATATGCCTCACAGGACAAAACCTTTGCATCAAATTCCACTGCATACGCATCCTGATCGTATAATTTTTCTGTCATGTTCTTCCTCTTTTCCTACTGTAATACTGGTGTAAAATCCTCGGTGTCTCCGCAGAAAAGACCTCCCAAAGAAGCTGTGATCTTTTGCATCGCCTTCTTTGCAATCTCAAATTCTTCCGGTTTTAAAGTGACAAGATATACACTCTCACAATCATGTTCCCTTGCAAATACTGCCGTAATCTCATCTTTTGCCGGAATCTTTGTCCTTTCAATATCAAGTGTCGCTCCGTCATTTAAACCGATTTCCAATACACCTGCATCTTCCCAGATTTCAACCTCATACTCATCTGTCAGTGCCTCAAAAATACTGCGGACCGTTACATTTTCTGGTGCAAAATATAACCATTCGCCCGGTGCCGTGCTCTTTTCTTTTTTTATTTTTTCTGGTTTGCTCTGCCGTTTCATCGGAATTCTCCTCCGTTTCCTACTCTACGCTTTAGTATAGCATAATCTTACATTTTTTCTACTGACATTTACATCTTTTTCTTATATAATGACATGTATACAGTATATGAAAACATACAGGAGGCACACCGTAGGGAAGCATCAAATGTTTATTTTACATCTTTTAAGGCAACGGAGCGTGAAAATCTGCTCCAGAAATTACATCGTCTTATGAAAACTGTCGGTTTTGAGACGATCGATTTTACCGACAAATATACACTGACTGCAACACTTTATATGTCGGCAGTCGTAAAAATGCCATTGATCACCTTGAGACAGCTTATGTCAACGGATTTTCCCCTTACCAGACCGGATGCCATGTCATCATCGGTGACGGCTTAAAGGGAACCGATGAAACGATCGTTCCAATCAACGGCGAATATGTCAAAGAAGCAAAAATTGGTCATGCCATCATGGATGCAGATGTTTTTATTTCCCTGACACATTTTAGATGAAGATCATGATCATTTTCATATGACGCACCCGGATACGGAGTGGAAGATCTGTATTGCACATACAGTGAAGATTGGACTGGGAAGTGACCAGTATAAGTTGATTACGATTTCGTGTGTTTTTTCGACTCAGAGGCAAAAGGTGGATTGGGGTTTTCTGAATGGCAAATCGCACACAGCCGGTCTTGTTTTGTTCCGTTGTTCGAAAATAAGAAAAGCTGTACCACTGACTGGAAGTTCATCGTTTCGATGAACTTCCAGTCAGTGGTACAGCTTTTTTATTTGCACTGCAAAGGTTTATGCTTCTGTTTCTTTCGCATTATCTAATGTGATCAGTTTGGAGATGATCTCTTCGCAGATCTGGGTGACATTTTTTCCATCTGTGGCAACTGTGACATCTGCGACTGCTTCGTAACGGTCTTTTCGTTTATCCATCAGGCCGCTGATGAAGTCAACGTTCATGTTGTTATTTAAAATTGGGCGCTCATCACTGTCTTTTACACGCTCGTAGATGGTTTCCGGCTTTGCGGTAAGTAATACGACACGTCCGTTCTTTTTCATGTGGTCGGTGTTTTCTTCTCTCATAACAACACCACCACCACAAGAGACGATCGTCTGTTTTCTCTTCTGCAGCTCAATTAAGGTATTACTCTCTAAGTTGCGGAAGTATGCCTCGCCATATTCATCAAAAATCTCAGAAATGGACATTCCCTGTTTTTCCACGATCATCTGATCCATCTCCACACGATCCATCTCAAGTTTATCTTTCAGTTCTCCGGCAATCGTACTCTTTCCGGCTCCCATGAATCCGATCAGGAAAATATTGTAATCAAACAGGCTCTTTGCCTGGATGCGGCGGCTGTTTTTCATGATATATTTGAAAATATCAAGAATCTCTTCCTCGAACTCATTGTCACCGAGTTTGCTCTTTAATGCGTCAGTCTGTTTCTTTTCCTGTTCCGGCTGTAAAATCGGAATACCGGTTGCTTTCTTATAAGAAATGATTTCCTGTATATATGACATTCGAACTGCAAGCTGTTCGATGATAATATCATCACATTCTCCAATTTTCTCACGGATTGCTTCTATCTTATCCATTTTAATCCTCCTTGTTTTCCGAAGGAAAATGTGAGCCCCTGGCGAGCAGAGGATTTTCCTCCTTGTTTTGCGGAGCAAAATGCGACTGCCATTGCAGGAGCAGAGGATTTTCCTCCCTTGTTTATAAAAAGCATTATAGCAAGATGTGACACATTCCGCAAGTAAAATATTTTAGCACTTTAAAGTATTTATGTTTTAAAGTGTCCGATATAATTTTAACAATTTTTTATTTGATCACATCCTGCATATCACCAAGGTATGCATCAATCAAATCTTCGGAAACATTTTTTTCAATCGACTCATATACCGGCTTACAGAGTTCCCTGATCTGGCTATGCAGTTCTTCGCTCAGAGGAACGATCTGTGTGCCGCTCTCCTCGATCGTCTCGATACGGGATGCGATACGTTCATCCGACTGCTCTCTTGCATATTCTTTTGCTGTCTCTGCAGCCTCTCTGATGATTTCCTGCTGCTCGTCTGTCAGTCCTTCAAAAAATTCGTCACTGACGATCAGCGATATCAGATGTGGCAGATGATTTGTCTCCACGACATAATCCTGCTGTTCGTATAATTTATTGGAGACGATAACCTCGTACGGATTTTCCTGTGCATCGATGGTGCCCTGCTGCAATCCGATATATACCTCTGAAAAGGTCATCGGTGTCGGACTTGCGCCGAGTGCCTTCCAGTATGCCATGTGATAGGAATTTTCCATGGTACGGATCTTCTGTCCCTTAAAATCAGAAATTGACTCTACATTGCGGTTTGTGGTCATAACACGAAATCCCTGATCTGCATATCCCAAAAGAACATATCCTGCATCCCCATAAACCTGCTGCATCATGGAAAGGAAGTCGGGATTATCCACATGTTCCCGCACCTGATCGATCGTCTCAAACACTGCAGGCATATCAAATACTGCAACATCCGGCATAAATGTTACCTGTGGTGCCGTATTCTGTACCACAAACGGGATATCTCCTTCCTTACAGGACTCTAAAAGCTCTCTGTCTCCCCCTAAGACACTGTTTGGGTAAACAGAGATCAGCATGCTTCCATCGCTCAGACGCTCTACTTCCTCTGCAAACTTTTCCGCATAGATCTGTGTAACAGTATCCTCCGGGCTTGAGCTTCCAAGTGGCCATGCATAGCGCTGTACTTGCGCCTGATCCTGCGTATCCTTACTTCCGCAGCCGCCCATGAAAAGTACCGCACAGGCAAGAACACCGCATATTATCTTTTTCTTACAATTTTTCAATGTTTCGCCCTCCTTCATTAAAGCAGACAAAGACTGATTGCCGGAATAAATGCGATCAAAAGCAGTGCAAGCATAAAATATCCGATCATCGGCATTGCTTTCTTTGCAATCTGCATCATTGGCACATTGGTAAGCGAACTTGCCACAAACAAATTGACACCAACCGGAGGTGTAACAAATCCAACTGCAAGGTTTACAATCATCATGACACCAAAGTGGATCGGGTTCATTCCAACATGCTGCACGATCGGCAGTAAAATCGGACTTAAGATCAGAATTGCCGGAGTCGTATCCATGACCATTCCAACAATCAGAAGTACCACATTGATCACCAGAAGCAATACAATTTCATTTGAAAAATGTGCCATGATCCATGCGCTGACATCCTGTGGCACCTGCATCAATGTCAGTACACGCGAAAATGCAGTCGATGTCGCAAGGATAAATAAAATTGGTGCATAGGTTTTCATCGCCTCCACCATAATGCCCCAGATCTGTTTTACTTTAATTGATTTGTAAATAAACAGGCTGACAAACAATGAGTAAAATACGGAAATGACAGCCGCCTCCGTCGGGGATGCCACACCGGTATAAATACAGCCAAGCACGATTACAGGACTAAGCAGTGCCCAGATGCTTTCTTTTAAAATGTAAAAAAATCCTTTTTCTTTGAGCTGATCCATTTTTGCCTGGATCTTCTCTCTGTCCTCGCCGTGACGGCGGCAGTAATAATATGCATAAAAGATCAACAGTGCACTGATCATCATTCCCGGAACAATGCCCGCTAAAAACAGGTCACTGACGGATTCTCCAGTCGCCATTGCATACATGATAAACGGGATACTCGGTGGAATGATAACGCCAAGCCCGCCTGCCACTGCAACGATTGCCGTTGAAAAATCTTTCTCATAACCAAGTTCGATCAGAAGCGGGATCGTCATACTTCCGACCGCAGCAACGGTCGCCGGCGCAGAACCAGAGATCGCACCGTAAAACAGACAGGTAATGATGACCGCACATGGGATTCCCGCTCTTTTATTTCCAAGAAAATATACAAATACATCAAATAATTTTTCCGAGATTTTACCGTGTGCCATAAGGATTCCCGCAAGCACGAACATTGGTACCGCAAGCAGTGGAAAACTGTCGATTCCCCCCACCATGGAACGAATGACATACCCTGCACTTGCCGTAAATGAAGTGTCAAATGCCCCCGGAAGTACAGCCACAATCCCGAGTGAAATAGAAATCGGAATTGCGATTACAAGACATATTGCAAAAATAATAAAAACAACAACTGCTGACATCTATTTCTCCTTTCCCGCTGTAGGACTTAACGCGTCCACATTTGCAGCATCCGAATGAACCGGATTTTCAATGACCGCTTCTTCGATCACAGAGGCAATATCGCCTTCTTCTAACGGTTTCTTTTCTTTTCCAAGCAAAATGCGCCATTCACCAAACCAGCGCTGCACAATGCGGAACGCTGTTAAAATAAAACAGAAAAACGGAGCTGACTGCACATAATACATTGGCAGACCACATGCCGGACTGACCTGTCCACTCTCTATCGTTGCCTTTAAATACAAAAAGGAGAAAGGAATCAGATAAACAAAAAATACAAATTCTACAGTGAGATTCGTAATCTTAAAAATTGTTTTTCCGCGTTTCGGAAACATTTTGATAAACTGATCAACTTTGATGGAAATGCACTTTCTGGTACAGAGACTCACACTCAAAAACGCAGACCATATAAACAGGTATCTGGTGATTTCCTCTGACCACGAAAGCGATACTCCAAGAATGTATCTGGAAAATACCTGACACCCCATAATTAACGTCATAGCCGCTAACATGAGAACCATCAGGATTTCTTCAAGACTTTCGTCTATGACATGAATAATCTTTTTCATGCAGCCTTTTCTCCTTTCTTTGTATAACCTCTCTATATATCTTATCAGATTTCTCTGGTTTTTTTTAAATCTAATTTCATAGGACGTAATTTCCTATGAATTAAAAAATTTACAGAGTCAACCCAGCCTTAAGCAGTGCGGCATTCACAACGTGCTCAACCAGTACGGAGGTTGTGACGCTTCCGACACCTCCTGGAACGGGGGTGATCGCATCTACGAGAGGTTCAGCGTCGGCAAAGTTGACATCACCGCAGAGCCTGCCTTCTTCGTTGACGTTGATGCCGACATCGATGACAGTCTGACCGGCGCGCAGGTAGTCTGAGCCAATGACACCCGGTCTTCCGGCGGCAACGATCACGATATCAGCTTCCTTTACAACGGATGGCATATCTTTTGTTTTTGTGTGACAGATCGTGACAGTTGCGTTTTTCTGGAGAAGCATCATGGCGGCTGGTTTTCCAACGACAGGGCTTCTGCCGATCACGACAGCTTTTTTGCCGGTGCAGTCGATGCCATAGTGATCTAAGATCTTCATGCAGGCACTCGGTGTACACGGTGCAAAACCGGTTTGTTTTCCAAGAAAAACAGAGGCCATGGATCGGTCAGTGATGCCATCAATGTCTTTTTCTACGGCGAGCGCGTTGATGATCCTATTTTCATCTAAATGACGCGGCAGAGGACGGAAGAGTAATACGCCGTGAATATCGTCTGCCTCATTGACCTGTGCGATGGTATTTAAAACATCCTCTTCTGTGGCATCTTCCGGGAGCAGAAACTTTTCGTAGGCAACGCCGAGTGTCTCGCATCGTTTGGCAGCTCCGCGCTCGTAAGAAATATCGTCATCTTTTTCACCGATTCGGATAATGCCGAGTTTTGGCGTGATCTGATGTGCGGTGAGTATAGCTGCTTTTTTACGGATTTCTTCATTTAAGGAAGCGGTAACTTCTTTTCCTAATAATAATTTTGCCATTGGTACCTCCATCTTTACAAGCTTGTATTTCTGTTTTTATTTTTGCACATAGATTGTTTGAGAAAATGTATAATCTATGTTTATCGGATTTTTGAGCAGACCAGAGTGAAAATCTCATCTGCTTTCTTTTCGTATGTTTCACGCAGTTCATCTGCCTCTTTATTATAGGAAGCAGCGGCTTGTTTGTCAGCCATGGATTTTGTGTTGATGTAGATATTTAAGGATGCCCCCTGGAGAGCAGATTTTAGCAGCGTGGCGCCGACACCGGCATCGCTGATGGCAATTTTACTGCCCTTTTCGGCGAAAATTCCGATCAGGTCGATCGCCTCTGCGCAGGTCCGCATGATCTTAAGTGGAACTTCGCAGGCTCCCACTAAGGCGGCTTCCATTACTTCTGCCTTTTTTTCAATTTCTTCCGGTGTGCTTTTTGGCATGCCGTAGGCGGCACTTAACGGCTCGAAAGCTTTGGCGTCTTTTTCCACGAGATCTAAAAGCCGTGCTGTGATGTCGTCCGCTTTTTTCTTACATTGAATGATATCCTCTTCCACAGCGGCATAGGTCTTTTTTCCGACGGTAAGGCTCCCGACCATATTTCCAAGGGCGATGCCGATTGCGCCGGCGAGAGCAGAAGCACCGCCGCCTCCCGGAACCGGAGCCTTGCCGGATAAAACGGTGATAAAATCTTTACAGGAATAATCTGTAAAGCGTGAATTTGTCTGGTGTTCCATGATATTCCTCCATTGCACATTATTCTCCATACCTGTACGGTATTTTTTAATCATTTTCATTCGATATTTTACATTGATTGCTATATTTTAACATATTGTAATTTTAAATGAAATAGAAATCCTGTAACACGATACTTTCACACATTAAAAAATTAATGTATAAAATTGCCTGAAACAGTTGTCTTTTTACCGGTTTTTGTTAAAATATTTATAGAGTTACCCTGGGATAAAGCAATAGCACCTGTGTTATTGATGTACATATGAGGAAAAGGTTATGAAAAATAAAAAATGGTATGTGATCAGCACGTTTGTACTTGGATGTATAGTGATGAATTTTGCCGGCAGGATTTTGGCTGACAGACTGCAGCTGCCGTTGTGGCTTGATTCTTTTGGAACGGTAACGGCGGCGTATGTGCTGGGACCTTTCTGTGGAGCTATGGTCGGGATGACGGTAAATCTTACCTATGGGATTTTATATTCCTGGACAAATATGTTTTACGCAGTGGTCAGTGCCATGGTCGGCATAACGACCGGCATATGTGTGAAAAAAGGATTTTTAAAAAATCTTTATGGAGTACTTTCAACAAGTTTTTTAGTAGCGGTTTTATCGGTGACACTTTCTGTTCCGCTTAATTATCTGTATTGTGATGGTTCTACGCAGAATATCTGGGGAGACGGTGTTATTGAGTCTATGGAAAAAGTTGGATTTAACAGCCTTTTCAGTCACTGTATGGGACAGTTTTATCTTGATTTTCTTGACAAGGTTATAACGATCGTCTTAGTATTTTCTCTTATAAAATTGCTTCAGAAAAAAATTGTATCTAACAGACAGCATACTTTGCTCATGATGTTTCTTTGTATATTGACGCTTGGTGTGATCCGGGGAGAGACAGTAACGGCAAAAACAGTTACAGAACAGGAAGATTACAGTAGTTATTTTCAGACTGTTTATGGCAGAGAAAATGGAATACCGGGTGGATGTGCCAATGATATTGTGCAGACGAAGGATGGCGTTTTATGGATCGGAACATATGGCGGGCTGTACCGGTATAATGGCACAAAATTTCAATGGATCAATGAATATGAATCGATAAAAACCGTGAATTGCCTGTATACGGATGAGGAAGGCAGACTGTGGGTTGGAACGAATGACAGCGGACTTTCCATCTTTATCAATGATACGGTTGCAAATGTTATTACTGAAAAACAGGGACTTGCATCGGATTCGGTACGCTGTATTACACAGTGCGCAGATGGAAATTATTATGTTGGAACAGCCGGGGAACTTTCCATTGTCACATTAGCAGGAGGGTTAAATGTGAAAAAGACGATGGAAGATATTGTGTATGTAAAAAGTATGGATGCAGATGCAAATGGAACAGTTGCAGCGGTAACCGATGATGGAAAACTGTATTTTATCAGGCAGGGAAAGATCACGGATGTTGTGGAGCCATCCGAGGGAGATGATTTTTCCTGCTGTAAGTTTGATGAAAACGGGCTTTTGTATGCCGGAACTTCACAGAATGAGATACTTTGCTATGGCTGTGATACGGGAGAGTGGAAATACAGGGAAACGAAAGGCTGTGAAGAATTATCCAATATAAAGTCACTGTATTTTTTAGATGACGGAGCCATGTTTGTCTGTGCCGATAACGGAGTGGGATATTTTGTAGAACAGACAGATTTTAAAATGATAAATACAGATACATTCAACAGTTCGATTGATCATGTGCTGATGGATTATCAGGGAAATCTCTGGTTTACATCGTCAAGGCTTGGCGTTCTTCGTTTATGTAAGTCGGTATTTACATCATTGCAGACAGGAGCTATCCAGGAAAATCAAGTTGTCAATTCAGTTACGAAATGGCAGAACAGGTTTTATATAGGAACGGACAGCGGATTAGAGGTAATGGATGAAGAGACCGGAGAAGAATATACGGATGATGTTACGGAAACCTTAGCTGGCACAAGAATACGATGTATTCGGACAGACAGCTGTGGAAACTTGTGGATCTGCACAACGGGAAAGGGCATTTATGAGATTACAGCAAAAGGAGAGACTTTTGTCTATGATAATGCCAGTGGGGCAAATGGTAATAAATACCGTACCGTCGAAGAACTAAAAAACGGGACGATACTTGCTGCAGGAGATGCGGGACTTACATTTATCCGGGATGGAGAGATTACAAAAGTGACCGGTGAATCAGATGGACTTACGGTACCGAAGATTCTTTGTGTATTAGAACAGGAAGATGGAACCATATTTGCCGGCACGGATGGAAATGGAATCGCGGTGATAAAAAATGGAAAAGTGGAAGATGTTTACAACAAAGAGGATGGATTAAGCTCAGAGGTGATCCTCCGTATGGTGAAAAATGAGGATGGAGGTGTATTTATTGTAACAAGTAATGGAATCTGTTACATGGATACGGAAGGAAAAATCAGGAGTCTTGATAAATTTCCTTATTATAATAATTATGATATTGTGGAGGGAATCGACCATACTTTGTTTATATCAGGGTCAGCGGGGATCTATGTTGTGGATAAAGAGGATCTTTTGTCTGGGAAAGAATTAGAGTATAAACTGTTAAACAGTGATGCCGGGCTTAACCGGGCGCTGACACCAAATGCATGGAATTATGTAGATGAGGATATGAATTTCTATTTTTCCACAGATACGGGTGTGATTTGTATGGATCTTAAAAATTATGAGGTTTCCGTCCGTTCCTACCGTATGCAGATGAAATCCGTAAAAATAGATGATGTATCGCATTTTGTCAGACGTGGAGAGGTGATCTATCTGGAAAGGGGAGCAGAAAAGCTTGAGATATTTCCGGAAATTATCAATTATTCCGTGAATATCCCTTATGTAAGTGTTTACTTAGAGGGGTATGACAGTGAGCCGCAGGTGGTGTCCCAAAGTGAGATGTCCAGTGTGATTTATACAAATCTTCCGGTAGGAACCTATAAGTTTCATATTGCGGTGCTGGATCATAAGGGACAGAATCCGGTAGTGGAAAGTGTGTATACCATTGAAAAAAAGGCAGAGATCTACGATCACTGGTGGTTTGTGGTTTATATAGTGGCAGTGTTTACGTTAGCAGTAGCTTATCTGACCTGGATGATTTTTCATACACAGGTGCAGAGAGTGATCAATCTTCAGAAAAAGGAGATTGAACTGGTAAAAAAGCAATTGGAAATGGGGAATGAGACGGTACTTACGATTGCTAAGACGGTAGACGCTAAAGATGTAAGGACGAGTCAGCATTCTGAGCGTGTGGCAGAATATTCCGTACTGATCGCAAAAGAACTTGGGTTTGATGAGAAAAGCTGTGAGGATCTGAAAAAGGCAGCACTTTTACATGATATCGGAAAGATCGGTATTCCCGACCGGATTTTAAATAAGCCGGGGAAATTAACGGACGAGGAATATGGCATTATGAAATCGCATGTGACGAAAGGTGCGGAGATCTTAAAAAGTTTCACGATCGTAGACCATGTGGAAGAGGGTGCCTTATATCATCATGAAAGATACGATGGAAAAGGATATGTGCACGGGTTAAAAGGAGAAGAAATCCCGATCAATGCCAGAATTATCGGAATTGCAGATACATTTGATGCAATGACGGCGAATCGCGTTTACCGGAAACAGTTGGATATGGCCTATGTGATACAGGAACTGAAAAATGGAAGGGGAACGCAGTTTGATCCAGGACTTGTCGATGTTATGTTAGGACTGATTGACAATGGAAAGATTGACATATGCAGTCTGTACAAAGAACATACACATACAGATCATAACAGGGAAAAAGAGGAGGAGTAAGGTGAAAAAAGTATATCTTGTGACATTGTGCACCTGTCTGGTTGTGATTGCTTTTGTGTCGGCATCTGTATACTTTCTGAGAAACGAAGAAAAAGAGATCACTGTAGGTTTTGTGTATGTTGGAGATGCGAGTACCGCATATACCAGCAATTTTATTGATGCGCAGGAGGCAATCCAGACAAAATACGGGGATCAGGTAAAAGTCATTGCACTCAATAATGTTGCGGAGGGAACGGAATCAGAGTACTTACAGCAGCTTGTGGATGCCGGATGTGACCTGATTTTTACGACCAGTTATAATTATGGAACCGTTACAAAGAAGTTTGCAGAAAAATATCCCGGGATCGAGTTTTGTATGGCAACATGTGCGAATGCAAATGAAGAACCTGTATTAAAAAATTATCATACATTTATGGGAAAAATTTATCAGGGAAGATATACGGCGGGAGTGGCAGCCGGGATGAAAATGAAAGAACTGATCAAAGAAGGTGTGATCACAGAGCAGCAGGCAAAGATCGGATATGTTGCAGCCTATCCTTATGCGGAGGTGATCTCCGGATATACGGCATTTTTGCTCGGAGTGAGATCAGTCGTACCGGATGCGGTGATGACAGTGCGTTATACCAATAAATGGAATGATTATCGGACGGAAAAAAAGTATGCCAAAGACCTGATCGATGAGGGCTGTGTGATCATATCACAGCATTCGGATACTGCAGGCCCGGCTACCGCGTGTGAGGAAACTGCTGCGGGGACCCCGGTTTATCTGGTAAGTTATAATCAGAGTATGGAAGATGTGGCGCCGACCACTTATCTCACCGGATGCAAGATCAACTGGGAACCCTATATGATGGGAGCTGTGGATGCAGTTTTAAACGACCGTGTGATTGAGAAAAGTATCAAAGGAACGGTCAATGGAAATGATATTGGTGCCGGTTTTGAAGAAGACTGGGTGCAGATGTTAGAGTTAAATGAAATCACGGCTGCGGATGGCACAGCGGAAAAAATGCAGGAAGTGATCCGGCAGTTTGAGCAGGGGAAACTGGATGTGTTCCGGGGAGATTATGTCGGGGCAGATCCGGATGATCCGGACGATACCTATGATCTGAATCAGGGATATACGGAGAATGAGTTTGCGTCTGCACCTTCGTTTCATTATGTGCTGAAAGATGTGATCCGGATAGAAGAATAGGGGATTGTGAGGGAAAAAGTCCTGCGGATGCAGAGCATATCGTATTCGCAGGACAGTTTATATTTTTTTTATAAAATAATTAGCACTCACCTATTGACAGTGCTAACAATTGGGTGTATAACACAAATTGTAAACAGAAAAATAGAAATAAGTAAGAAAACTCATGATGGTCCGCCATCATTTGATATAGATGTCCAGTTTGGACCACAATTGAATAAGAGGGAGGAAGAATATATGAACATTCAGAAATTTACACAGAAGTCCGTAGAAGCGATCAATGATTGTGAAAAACTTGCATATGAATATGGCAATCAGGAAATCGAGCAGGAACACCTGCTTGTTGCATTGCTGCAGCAGGAAGACGGACTGATTTTAAAATTGATAGAAAAAATGGATATCCAGAAAGAGCATTTCCTGGATAACGCAAAAAAACATCTCGCAGCAAGGGTAAAGGTATCCGGCGGTCAGGTCTATGTCGGACAGGACTTAAATAAAGTGCTGATCCATGCAGAGGACGAGGCAAAGCAGATGGGAGACGAATATGTTTCTGTAGAGCATCTGTTCCTTGCACTGTTAAAATACCCGAACAAGGCGATGAAGGAGATCTTCAAAGAGTACGGAATCACGAGAGACCGTTTTTTACAGGCACTCTCAACCGTGCGTGGCAACCAGCGTGTAGTTTCGGATAATCCGGAAGCTACGTATGATACCCTTGAAAAATACGGTTATGATATGGTAGCACGTGCGAAAGAGCAGAAACTTGATCCGGTCATCGGACGTGATGATGAGATCCGTAATGTGGTTCGTATTCTTTCCCGTAAGACGAAAAACAACCCGGTTCTGATCGGTGAACCTGGTGTAGGTAAGACCGCAGTGGTAGAGGGACTTGCACAGCGTATCGTAAAAGGGGATGTGCCGGAAGGCTTAAAAGACAAAAAATTATTTGCACTGGATATGGGTGCTCTGGTGGCAGGTGCAAAATACCGCGGTGAGTTTGAGGAACGTTTGAAAGCGGTTCTTGATGATATCAAAAATTCCGACGGACAGATCATCTTGTTTATCGATGAGCTGCATACGATCGTCGGAGCCGGAAAAACGGACGGTGCGATGGATGCCGGACAGCTGTTAAAACCTATGCTTGCGCGTGGTGAACTGCACTGTATCGGTGCGACGACACTCGATGAGTACCGTGAATACATCGAAAAAGATGCAGCGTTAGAGCGAAGATTTCAGCCTGTTATGGTGGATGAGCCGACGGTTGAGGATACAATCTCCATTCTGCGTGGTTTAAAGGAACGCTACGAAGTGTTCCACGGTGTAAAGATCACAGACTCTGCATTAGTATCGGCAGCAGTGCTCTCAAACCGTTATATTTCCGACCGTTTCCTGCCGGATAAAGCGATTGATCTTGTGGATGAGGCATGTGCCCTGATTAAGACAGAGCTTGATTCCATGCCGACAGAACTCGATGAATTAAACCGTCGTGTCATGCAGCTTGAGATCGAGGAGACTGCGCTGAAAAAAGAGACAGACCGGTTAAGTCAGGAGCGTCTTGCCGATCTGCAGAAAGAGTTGGCAGAACTGCGTGACGAATTTAACACAAAGAAAGCCCAGTGGGAAAATGAAAAGAAATCAGTAGAAAAAGTTCAGAAACTGCGTGAGGAGATCGAGACAGTCAAAAATGAGATTAAGACTGCACAGCAGAATTATGATCTGGAAAAAGCAGCAGAATTGCAGTATGGCAAATTGCCTCAGTTAGAAAAACAGCTTGAAGTTGAGGAAGAGGAAGTAAAGAACCGTGATCTTTCCCTGGTACATGAAAATGTCAGCGAGGAAGAGATTGCGCGTATTATCTCCCGATGGACCGGTATTCCGGTTGCAAAACTGACGGAGAGTGAGAGAAATAAGACACTTCATCTCGATGAGGAACTGCACAAACGTGTCATTGGACAGGATGAGGGTGTCACGAAAGTAACGGAAGCAATCATTCGTTCAAAAGCAGGCATCAAAGATCCGACAAAGCCAATCGGTTCGTTCTTATTCTTAGGACCTACCGGTGTTGGTAAGACCGAGCTCGCAAAGGCACTCGCAGCAAGCCTTTTCGATGATGAGTCTAACATGGTGCGTCTTGATATGAGCGAGTATATGGAGAAATATTCTGTCTCCCGTTTAATCGGAGCGCCTCCAGGATATGTTGGATATGATGAAGGTGGACAGCTTACCGAGGCAGTCCGCAGAAAACCATATTCTGTCGTACTGTTTGATGAGGTGGAAAAAGCACATCCGGATGTCTTTAACGTACTGTTACAGGTACTTGATGACGGACGTATTACAGATTCACAGGGCAGAACCGTTGACTTTAAGAATACGATCATCATTATGACGTCAAACCTTGGTTCGGCACATCTGCTCGAAGGAATCGATGACAATGGAGATATCAATCCGGAGTGTGAGGAGGCAGTCATGAATGAACTGAGAGGACACTTCCGTCCGGAGTTTTTGAACCGTCTCGATGAAATCATCATGTTTAAGCCACTCACAAAAGACAATATCGGTAACATTATCAATCTTCTGATTGCGGATCTCAATAAACGTCTCTCTGACCGCGAGATCACGGTGGAACTGACAGACGCTGCAAAACAGTACATCGTAGACAACGGATATGATCCGGTATACGGTGCAAGACCGCTGAAGCGTTTCTTACAGAAACATGTGGAGACACTTTCTGCAAAACTGATCCTTGCGGATGAGGTAAGAGAGGGAGATACGATCCTGATCGAAGTAGAAGGAGATCATCTGACCGCTCGCGTGAAATAATGTCTGTAGTTAAAAAAGAAGGACTTTATCTGAAAACGGATAGAGTCCTTTTTTTAGAAACGATCAGTATGTGCAATCTATAGTTTCTTATGTGGTGTATTCAAAAAATGTTTCAACTCTTCTGCACACGCCTCGTAATCCGCAACTCCAAGATCATAAAGATCCTGTTCTAAGGCGGCATCTTTGGAGAAAGTGCTAAGCGGCATATGGCGGCTTGGCGCAAAGATAAAAACATAGCCTTCTTTTTCTAACCGGCTGGCAAGATCGATGGATGCCTGGTAATTGATATGCCGGTTATCGATACTTTGGATCGTTTTCGGATATTTGTGCAACATATGTTTGTAAAGCGGACGGTGCGCCTCCGGTTTTTTTACGAAATCTCTCGGGTTTGAGAGGATAACGACCATTTTGGTACAACCATGTTCGATCGCATGGTGCAGCGGGATCGAGTCAGCGACGCCGCCGTCGTAATAGTAACGGTCCCCTACTTTTACAGGACGGCAGAAACCAGGCAGGGCGCAGCTTGCCATAACAGCACGGTAGTCGTCACGGACAATGTCGTATTTGGAAAAATAAGTTGCCCGCCCGGTTGCGGCATCGGTTGCCGGCATGTAAAATTCCGCCGGATTTTTCATAATTGCAGAATAGCCAAGTGGGTCTGTGCCATCAGAATTGGTCAGTGTTCCGTAGATATACTGCAGACCGAATAAGTTTCCAGTATGTACTAAACTTCGTACGCTTAAGTAGCGCGGATCATTTAGATGTTCCGTATAAAAACGGAGATTACGTCCCCGTTGTCCTGCAAGATAAGACAGCGTATTTGCAGCACCCGCAGATACGCCGATGCAGTAGGAAAATGTGATATCATCGTCTAAAAATTTATCCAGAATGCCGGCACTGTATGCGCATTTCATACCACCGCCTTCTACTACAAGTCCTGTTTTCATAGTGTTCCTTTCTCCGTATTTTGATTTCAGATTTTGTCTGAAAAAAATTTTATCATTTTCGGTTTATTTGTAAATAGACAAAAAGGGAAAATTGTATATTTGATTTTACATAAGAATATAGGATATAATGAAAATATACATTATACAGTAAAATAAAATGATTATGGAGAAATATTATGATCGTCAATTTAATAATTGGCTACACAAGTACACATATAAGAAAAAATATCCGAATGTGTTAGGGCAGACATTGCGAAGTTATTATGAAGATGGTAAAATCACGACAGAGAGTAAATTTAAGGAGTTGCTTGTAAATGTGTTATCTGGTTGCGAAAGAGGTTAATAAAGTTGGAAGTATTGCGTTGCAAACGGCGCATGGAAAGCAACTTTCCGAGTTTAAGAATGAGTTAATAAAAAAATTGGTTACGATAGAATTCAGCTTGTTACAATCAGCAGACCATCAGCGTATGGGGAATATGAACCATACACGTTTGTGGCTACGGAAAAAGAATTTGAAGAAGCTGTGAAAGCAATGTAAGAGGAAAACAAAGCATGTCATTTACGCATCTGCACGTCCATACAGAGTACAGCCTTTTGGACGGTTCAAATAAGATAAAAGAATATGTTTCAAGAGTCAAAGAACTCGGGATGAACAGCGCCGCCATCACAGATCATGGTGTGATGTACGGCGTGATTGATTTTTATAAGGCAGCAAGGGCTGCAGGCATCAAGCCGGTCTTAGGCTGCGAGGTCTATGTGGCGCCGGGATCACGGTTTGACAGGGAGCTTTCACATGGGGATGACCGTTATTATCATCTGGTGCTTTTAGCGGAAAATAATCAGGGGTATCAGAACCTGATGAAGATTGTATCCAAGGGGTTTGTGGAGGGATATTATTATAAACCACGCGTGGATATGGAAGTCTTAGAGACGTATCATGAGGGCATCATTGCCTTAAGCGCCTGTCTTGCCGGGGAGGTGCAGCGTTATCTGGTGCGCGGACTTTATGAAGAGGCAAAAGAGACTGCATATAAATATGAAAAATGTTTTGGAAAGGGCAATTTCTTTTTGGAATTGCAGGATCATGGAATCCCGGATCAAAAGACCGTTAATGCAGGTCTGATGCGGATGAGTGAGGAGACAGGTATTGAGCTGGTGGCAACAAACGACGTACATTACACTTACGCTGAGGATGCCGAGCCGCATGATATTTTACTCTGTCTGCAGACCGGAAAAAAACTGTCCGACGAAAACCGGATGCGCTATGAGGGCGGTCAGTATTTTGTGAAATCCGAAGAGGAGATGCGGGCACTGTTTCCATATGCGGCACAGGCAATCGACAATACACAAAAAATTGCAGACCGCTGTAATGTGGAAATCGAATTTGGTGTGACAAAGCTGCCACATTTTGATGTGCCGGAGGGATATGATTCGTGGACTTATTTAAACAAACTTTGTCATGAGGGACTGGTAAGACGTTACCCGGATAAGCATGAGGAACTTTTGCCGAAGCTTGACTATGAGCTTTCTGTCATCCAGAAGATGGGGTACGTCGATTATTTCCTGATCGTATGGGATTTTATCAATTATGCGAGAACACATGGCATTCCGGTTGGCCCTGGAAGGGGAAGTGCGGCAGGAAGCCTTGTGTCTTATACAACGGGCATTACCAATATTGATCCGATCCGTTATAACCTGCTGTTTGAGCGGTTTTTAAATCCGGAACGTGTGACCATGCCGGATATCGATATTGACTTCTGTTATGAGAGACGAAGTGAAGTTATTGATTACGTTATTGAAAAATATGGAAAAGACTGTGTGACGCAGATCGTTACTTTCGGTACGTTAGCGGCGCGCGGTGTCATCCGTGATGTCGGACGTGTCATGGATCTGCCGTATAATTTCTGCGATACGATCGCAAAAAATATTCCAAATGAGCTCAATATCACGATCGACAAAGCACTCATAATGAACCCGGAACTGCGTTCCATGTACGAGTCGGATGAGACGGTAAAAAGACTCATCGACATGGCGAAAAGACTAGAAGGTCTGCCGCGCCATACCTCCATGCATGCAGCCGGAGTCGTAATCTCCCAGAAGGCGATGGACGAATATGTGCCGTTGTCGCGAAGCTCTGACGGTACGATCACAACACAGTTTGTCATGACTACGATCGAGGAACTCGGACTTTTAAAAATGGATTTCCTTGGACTCCGTACTTTAACTGTCATCAGTGATGCGGTCAAACTTGTGGAAAAAAATCATGGAATAAAAATTGATGTGGATAACATTGATTATGATGATAAAAAAGTATTAGACTCGATCGGAACCGGAAAATGTGATGGTATCTTCCAGTTAGAAAGTGCGGGTATGAAAAACTTCATGAAGGAGTTAAAACCGCAGAGTTTAGAGGATGTTATCGCCGGTATTTCCCTTTACCGTCCGGGACCGATGGATTTTATCCCGAAATATATCAAGGGAAAAAATGAACCGGAGAGTGTGACCTATGTCTGCAAAGAATTAGAGCCGATCTTAGAGCCGACCTATGGCTGTATCGTCTATCAGGAACAGGTTATGCAGATCGTACAGAACCTTGCCGGTTATACAATGGGACAGGCAGATAACATCCGCCGTGCCATGAGTAAAAAGAAACAGTACGTCATCGACGCGGAGCGTCAGAACTTTGTCTATGGAAATGAAGAACAGGGGATTAAAGGCTGTATCGCAAACGGGATCAGCGAGCAGGCGGCAAACCAGATCTATGATTCCATGGTCGATTTTGCCAAATACGCATTTAACAAATCCCATGCGGCTGCTTATGCGGTGGTTGCCTATCAGACAGCATATTTAAAATATTATTATCCGGTTGAGTTTATGGCGGCACTTATGACATCCGTGATTGATAATACAAGAAAAGTTGCAGAGTATATATATTCCTGCCGCCAGATGGGAATCAAAGTACTTTCCCCGGATATCAATGAGGGGGAGGGACGTTTCTCTGCAACGAAAGACGGAATCCGTTATGGTATGTACGCAATCAAGAGCATCGGCAGACAGGTTATCGATATCATTTTAACAGAAAGAAAAGCAAATGGTAAATTTACTACACTTTCTGATTTCCTAAGCCGTGTGGCAGGCCGTGAGGTCAATAAGCGCGCAGTCGAAAACCTCATCAAAGCCGGAGCATGTGACGGTTTAGACGGCAACAGGCAGCAGATGCTTTTGGTATATAATACATTGATCGACAACTTAAACCAGGAAAAGAAAAATTCACTCGCAGGACAGATGTCCTTATTTGATCTTGTATCAGAGGAAGAAAAAAAGGCATATGAAGTCCGTTTTCCGAATGTGGAGGAATACAGCAAGGAAATCAAACTTGGTTTTGAGAAGGAAGTCCTTGGCATTTACTTAAGTGGTCATCCATTAGAGGAATATGAGGAAAAATGGCGCAAAAATATTAGTGCCGTGACGGCGGATTTTATTCTGGATGAAGAAACGAATGCTGTTAAGATCAAAGATAACCAGAGTGTTGTCATTGGTGGTATCATCACGGAAAAAACGATCAAATATACGAAGCAGAACAAAGCGATGGCATTCATCACGATCGAGGATCTGTTTGGAACGGTGGAAGTCATTATTTTCCCGCGTGACTATGAGAAATACAGCCGCTATTTAAACGAAGATGAAAAAGTATTTGTCGCCGGACATGCCAACGTCGAGGAAGATAAAAACGGAAAACTGATCTGTGAAAAAATCTATTCCTTTGATGACACCAAACGGGAGCTGTGGCTTCAGTTTGCGACAAAAGAAGCGTTTGAAGAAAAAGAAAAGGAATTGTATTCCCTGCTCTATGGTTCGGACGGAAATGACGAGATTGTGATCTATATTGCATCACCGCGTGCCATGAAGAGACTGGGACAAAACCATAATATTCATATCAATCCGGAGCTTGTCGGTAACTTGACGGAATTTTTGGGCGAAAAAAATGTAAAAATTGTTGAAAAGAGCATTGAAAAGAAACAATAAAGAGATTAGAATAATAAAGATTGGAAAAATGGGTATATTATTTTAGGAGGGAACGATAAATGGCAAAAGAGATTAATACAATCGGTGTGCTGACAAGTGGTGGCGATGCGCCGGGAATGAACGCAGCCATTCGTGCAGTTGTAAGGGAAGCAATTGCAAAGGGAAAAAAGGTAAAAGGAATTAAGCGAGGTTACGCAGGACTTCTTCAGGAAGAAATCATTGATATGGAAGCAAAAGATGTTTCCGATATCATTCAGCGCGGTGGTACGATTTTACAGACAGCCCGTTGCATGGAGTTCACAACACCAGAAGGACAGCAGCGTGGAGCAGAGATCTGTAAGAAACATGGCATTGACGGAATCATTGTTATCGGTGGTGACGGTTCTTTCAAAGGAGCTCAGAAACTTGCTGCACTTGGAATTAACACGATCGGCCTTCCGGGAACTATCGACCTTGATATCGCATGTACCGAGTACACGATTGGATTTGATACAGCAGTAAATACAGCAATGGAAGCAATCGATAAAGTTCGTGATACATCAACATCACATGAGCGTTGCAGTATCATCGAGGTTATGGGACGTGGTGCTGGTTACATCGCATTATGGTGCGGTATTGCAAACGGTGCTGAGGATATTTTACTTCCGGAAAAATATGACTATGATGAGCAGAAGTTGGTCAACCATATCATCGAGAACCGTAAACGCGGTAAACAGCATCATATCATTGTAAATGCCGAGGGGGTTGGAAATTCTTACCAGATGGCAAAAGATATCGAGGAGGCAACCGGAATCGAAACACGTGCAACTGTTATCGGTCATATCCAGCGTGGTGGTAACCCATCCTGCCGTGACCGTGTCTATGCATCTTCCATGGGCGCGATGGCTGTTGATCTTTTGATCGCCGGCAAGACAAATCGTGTCGTAGCATATCGTTCCGGTAAATTCTGTGATTTTGATATCGAAGAAGCGCTGGCAATGACAAAAGACATTGATGAGCATCTTTACAGTTTGACGATGCGTTTGTCACGATAGACAATACATTTGATTTTATGATTGTTTACAGAGCTCTTTTCGGAGAATCCTGTTTTCGTATAACAAATAGCACCCAAAAGGGTGCTATTTGTTTTGCGTTAGTTTAAATTTTACTCTTCTGAAGTTTCAGTAGTGTTTTCTTCAACAGTTTCCTCTGCGGCTTCGTCGTCGCTTTTCTCCGGCATGTTTATGGTAACATAATCTCTTTCGTCGTTTGGTGTTTCCGGGAAGTCGTCAGAATCCTCAGAGTCTTCATCCTCTCCGTAAAGATCATTATCGAAATCATCGTCATCATAATCATCTACGTAGTCCTTCATCAAATACAAAGCGGCTCCGATGGTAGCAAGTGTTGCAACTACTCCCAGGAGAAATTTAAAAAACTTTTTCATAATCACATCGTCCTTTCTGTCCGCATGCTTAGTGTGGCATTTACGGAAATATATATACATATTTTACGGGAAAATAAAGAAAAAGTAAAGGGGTTTTTATACAAAAGTGTGAAAAGAAATAAAATAAATATATATATTTTGTGAAAAATA
>ERZ1108170.340-NODE-340-length-38957-cov-5.099635_pt1 | contig 38957 bp, 57 predicted proteins | sample MGYA00403705_ERZ1108170 | MGnify/ENA primary metagenome ERZ1108170 (study PRJEB35170, sample SAMEA104062422) | human gut metagenome | biome: human gut; feature: human-associated habitat; material: faeces | place: Denmark | collected 2012-06-15 ...
TGGTCATTTTGACTATACCCCGTACTCGTTTTGACTATAGGGGTGTCAGCTTTTTCGTGAGCCATATAGCGGTTAAATTTCACTCCGCTAATCTCCTCTACCCTCTTTTCGACTATTCCTCGGTCTACAAGTTTTTCAATACTTCTTTGTGCAGTACTTTTTGATATACCAAGAAATTCGGAAATATATTTCAATGACCCCTTAAATTCTGATTCGCCATCCTGCGAAAAGCCGTAAATAAGGGAATATGTGAGGAGTTCATTCCCCTTTAACTGTAAATCTGATATCATCCAATCTTGAATAACGATATATGCCATGTCTATCTCCTATCTTGACAAATCGCCAAGTCTTTTGTAAAATCTAGTTATGTTTTATTTAGCAAGAGCTTAATGGTAGGGCTCTTCCTTTTTTACCTCGTGTTCTACGCCGTCTTTATCAGTGTAAAACACTTTGTCATACTCTACGCCCTGTTCTTTTCCCAAGAGGGTGTAGAGTAGTCTGGCAACATACTCAGGTCTTGGAGGTTCATTCATTTTTTATTCACCCCCTAACTCCTTTTCAGGTATCACAACTATTTTCACGCCCAGCTCCTTAGTGATGCGTTTCAAAGTTTCCGCATTAGGAAATCGTCTGCCCGTTTCGTATTTTCTGATTGTAACTTCAGCTAATCCACATCTTTCAGCCAGTTCTTTCTGGGTGATTCCACGTGCTTTTCTTGCTATTGCAAGCATCCCCCTTATATCTCCTACTTCCATCTTTACACCTCAAATCTCTGTTGACGGTTATATTCGTCAATCTTCAGCTTTGTATTTGTTTTCGGTTCCCAGTTGTCTACATAGTCAATAGCCTCCTCGTATCGTTTACGAGGGATGTTGTTCCGGCTGTTAACTTTAAATCTGTCTTGCAAATCCCTGTTGCACTCTGCGAATACAACTTTGCTGATGTATGCATATGCTTCTGTGTCCTTGCCGCCTAATGCGTTCAGAACTGCCTTATTGACGTGCTGTCGCAGTGTTTGCTGTTGACCGTAGTCAATTACCATGTTGCTCTCAAGGTTCTTTATACGGTCTTCGTGGTCGTCTATCATGCCCAACTGAATACGCATCATTTCTTGAGGGGATAACTGTTTCTGGTAGCTCCCTGTCTTTCTGATGGACGGGAGAACCTCTCCGGCTACCCAGTCGGTAAAGCGTTCTGCACTTTCTTTGCGGCTCTGGAAGATTACTTTGTAAAGGTTGAGTTCATTCACAAAGTTTGCATTTTGTTTTCTTCCTACACTGTCGATGACCTCACTAATAATGACCCCATCTTTATTCAGTCTGGTTTTTAACTGACTGATATTTTTAATTTCTAACGCTCTGCAAACATCTGGCAGGCAGAAATGCGGCTCGTTGTTAATTATCTGAGTTCGAATTGCTCCAAACTCAAGGTTTTCAAATGTTGTAATACCGTTCATTTAATCGCCTTCTTTCTGTTCTTCACATTCCTGTTTTTTATTGCTTGCCATCGCTTCGCCCATACCAAGCAAATAGCCTTTGTTAAATTCAGACATATTAGGAATAGCTTTTGTTATAGCTTCAAGAATCTGTTTTTCTTTTTCTGACATTTTCAGCACCTCTCTTTCTTGACCTACCATCATCAGTACCGGGAGGTCGTCTCCGGCAGACGGTCATTTCTGACCGTTTCGGCTATTTATTTTCTAAAATAATTTCAAGCCCATTTTTTTCTGTCACTCTCATTTCAGTAACTCTTTTGTCTAAAAGCTCGTCCGTTTCACAACCCAAAAAGTAGTCCGCATAGTGCTCTGCTTCGAACTCCATACCAAACATTGCTACTACTATTCTAATTAATGTGCTATTGTCGATTACCATTAAAATATCGTATAATTTCATCCTGCTTCCCTCCTGTGTGGTCGTCTTGTGTTTCTTAGCTTAGTTATACTTTACCATAACCCAGATATATTGTCAACAGTTTTTTATAACTCAGTTATATTTTTTGTTGACTTTGTAATTACCATGGTGTACTATACTAATTAGAAAGGAGGTGTCAAAAATGAATCGTCTTAACGAAAGAATTGATTATCTGATAAAGAGTCTTGGAATGAAAAAAACAGCTTTTGCTGAAAAGCTTAATGTATCACAGGCTTTTGTATCACAATTATGTTCAGGGGTTAAACAGCCTAGTGAAAGAACAATACAGGACATATGTACCAAATTTAACGTCAATGAGGATTGGCTACGAACCGGAAACGGTGAAATGTTCATCGAATTAACAAGAGATGAACAGATAGAAAACTTTGTCGGTAATGTACTGAAAAGCGAGGAAGATTCTTTTAAAAAGAAATTTATTTCGATGCTTTCGGCGTTAGATGAATCTGACTGGGAAGTTCTACAGAAAATGGTGGAGTTAATGCAGGAAAACAAAAAGGGCTGATTATTTCAGCCCCAGTAAAGCCTTGATGTGTATGTAGATGAGCCGTAAACAACGCTCATCTGCCATATCAAGCATTTTAATAATTTCTTTTCTGTAATCCATGCAACCCCTCCCGTTATCAAATCTTTACTGCATTATATGATGCGCGTATCTCATTTATTCATTTTGGACATTATTTTCAGCAAATCCCTTGATATTTTATTCAATATCCTGTATAATTTTACCTAAATTATTAATATAATAATAATAAAAAAAGGAGCAGAAAATATGAGCAAGGAAAAAACTAAAGTTTGCAAGTATTGCAAAGAAGAAATTGACGCAAAAGCTAAAGTGTGTCCTCATTGCCGGAAGAAACAGGGCGGCAAGTTGAAATGGGTAATTATCATTATCATCGTTCTGGCTGTTTTAGGAATGGCAATGGGTGGTGGTGACGATGACAGTTCTTCCACCGATTCTTCAAAGAGTACCACCGCAACAACAGCGACCAAAAAAGAAACTGCCAAAAAGGAAGAAACAAAAGAGAAAGACAGCGTAAAGGTTGGCGAATCTTTTGAGAATGACGGTTTAAAAGTAACTGCTAAAAAGGCTGAATTTGGATATGATGCCGGAGAGTACTTTACTCCAAAAGATGGATGTGAATATGTAGCTGTAGACTTTACCTGTGAAAATATTGCAGAAAAAGGTGACAAATATGTATCTGTATCTGATTGCGAATGCTATGCGGACAATTCAGCCTGCGAACAGCAATACATAGGAAACAGTGATTTTGTTAACACTAATTTGTCTCCAGGAAAGAACGTAAGCTTTACAGCATACTACGAAGTACCAAAAGATGCAAAGAAAGTGATTTTAGAATATAGTGCTTCGTTCTGGACAGATAAGAAAGTAACTATTAATTTAAAATAATTAGTCCACTAACAGGACAGCGAACAAGAAGGAGGAATCAATTCTTCCTTCTTTTCTTTTCTCCTCAAGATAATAAAAAAGCACCTGTCGAAACAAGTGCTTTGCCTTCCAGAATGGAACTATTAATGTTTTTAAGGTACAAAACTAAGCTAACATTTACATCCCAAAATGGAGCTATTAAAAACCTTATTTATATCCTACTCCCCTTTACCGTATTTGTCAATAAGTTCTTTTACTGCATCTATGTTTTCTTGTATAGTATTGTATTCAGAATTACGATGTCCTCCAAATGCATGATAATCATGGTAATAATACCCAATACTAATGTATCCGTTTGGCATTTTTATCCTGAACTCATTATTTGACTTAAAAACCATGCCCTCAGGCAAGGTGGATAAGAATCTATCTAGTTTTCTCCTTTTATTGAATTTTTGCATACCATTTCCCCCTTTCATCCTAATAAATCAGTGTCAATTCCCTTTCGTCATTGTGTACAAAGCCTGCCTTCGTACCTCCGGGGCGGGAATTTAATTACTGAACCTCTATATTAACGATATTAACAAGTGTGCAATCTGCACTTTCTCCGGCGGAATTCGCCGCCGGGCGGTAATAATATTACATCTCCTTACAGTGGCAGGTTACCCAGCAATTTTGTTGTCCGCAAGGTAATCTGTCATGCGGAAAATCGCCTCTGTTTTCCGGGCAATTTTCACAATTATATTCATTTTTGTAATTGTACATAAATTCTATGTACTCTTCTCTCTCTTTCGTTGTCATATTTCCTTCTTTCTCCGGCGGATTCCGCCGCCGGGCGGGTATTTATCATAAAGCTTCTAATTTATCGGCAACTGTCCAGAGGATTTTTTTAATTAAACTTCCTCCCGGATTCTTGCAAAACCAGTCTTCTTTTTTACAGTCGTAATACAATTTAGCTCCAAATCCCCAGTCAATAAGGTTTAACGCTTGACGCTGCGCAAAGCTTTTATATTCATCTGTGCAGATGCCATTAATGATTCTTCCACGTCCCATTGCTGCTGGCGTATTGGTTTCTTCAACCTCTAAGTATTTCTGGAAATCATTAATATAGATACGTTTCATGTCACCTTTCTCCCACACCTTATAGCTAAGGCGGATAAGCTTTTCCTCCATTGTTTCTCCCATAAGCTTTGCCTCCTTCCATGCTAATTTCAATCCTTCGGAGATGCAAAGACCTGCCTTTTTAACTAACTCCCATGCTCTTTTCATAATGTTTGATAAATTGTATTTTTTCATTTCTTTGTATCTCCTCTCTTGATTTACTCACATTATACACGATAATGTCTATTATGTCAAGAGAAAAATACACGAAAATATATTATTTTTTTCTTGATATTTATTTCAAAATAATGTACTATATATTTATAACAATTAAAGGAGGCTTTTTAAATGGAAACACGAGCAAGAAAAAGAAGTAACATATATAAAGGTAGTATCTCATATAGTAATTTATGGGACACGTTAGAACGAAGAGGGCTAAAGCGTTCAAACCTATTAGATAAGGAAAGTTTTAATCTTTCCCCGGCACTGGTCAATAAGTTGCGGCACGACAGAAACGTGAATATAGATACAATTATGTATTTGTGCGAGAAATTGGACTGCCAAGTGTGTGACATCGTGGAGTATAAAAAATAATATATTTTCGTGTATTATTACCTCGACATAATAGTCATTATCGTGTATAATGTGAGTAAATCAAGAGAGGAGATACAAAGAAATAACCGAGAAATACGAAAGTCTCAGAAAAAAGCTAATAGATAGACTTAGCAGCTATAATTAGCAGCACCCGCCCCGGAGGTACGAAGGAAGGAAGGGAAATAAATGAAAAGAGCCGCTTTATACGTGCGAGTAAGCACGCAAGAGCAGAAGAACAGCGGATTGTCCGTTGATTCGCAGATAGATGCGCTTGAAAAATATTGTGAGGAACAAGGTTATACGGTTGCCGGTATTTATAACGATGCTGGCATATCTGCACGTAAAAAATACACAAAACGCCCTGCTCTTTTGCAGTTACTTGAGGATTGCAAGCAATGTAAGATTGACATAATACTCTTCACACGCCTTGACAGGTGGTTTAGAGCCGTTGCAGGGTATTATGAGGTACAAAGTGTCCTTGACGCGTGTAAAGTGCCTTGGCGGGCTATCTGGGAGGATTATGAGACGGAGACAAGCCAGGGAATATTTAAAGTAAATATTATGCTGTCCGTAGCGCAGGCAGAGGCAGACAGGGACAGCGAGAAAATACGGTCTATTATGGGATTTAAACGGAACAACAAGGAATATATTGGCGGAAAAGTGCCGGTAGGTTATCGCATAGAAGGGAAAAAGATTGTAAAAGACGAAAAGACGCGAGGAATAATTGAGGATATGTTTGAGCACTATTTCCAGACCTTCTCAAAAGCAGGAACCGCCGACTATATTTTAAGTAAATACCCTGGTTTTGTAAGAACCAGAACGAGGTTGGTTAAGATTATGTCTAGCCCAGCTTATCGCGGCGAAATGTATGGAGTAAAAAACTACTGTGAGCCGTACATCACAGAGGAGCAAGCGCAAAAAATCAACGAAGTATCCAGCCAAAAAACTTGGACAGATTGCAGGAGGCGTATTTACATTTTCTCCGGCTTGATGAAATGCCCGATTTGCGGTTGCAGGCTTTCCGGGTGTGCAATAGGCAAAAAAGGAAAAAAGTACAAAGTATATCACTGCCCCCACTCTGTCGCACAAAAGCACAAGACCTACACGCGATCAGAAAAAAAATTAGAAACATATATGCTTAATCACATCGAAGAAAAAATACAGTTAGATGTATTAAGGGCAGAAGGTCGTGTGAAGGCAACCGGAAACGATGCGGAAAAGAGAAAAAAAAAATTATCCAGCGAGTTGGGAAGAATCAACAAGATGTTTGAAAAAGGCAGGATAACAGAAGAATACTATGACGAAAGATACGAGGCTATATCGAAAGAATTAAAAGAATTATCCCAGACCGCCGCAACGGAAGAGCTGGAAACTAAGAAAAAAATCCAAAGTAAATTTCCTGACGGTTGGAAAGATATGTATATGCAGTTAGACGAACAAGGCAAGCAGGTGTTTTGGAAAAGCATTGTAAAAGAAATAAAAATATCCCCCGACACTTACGTGGAGGATATTATATTTTTTTAGTTTTTGTTATACAGTAACTAGCCGTAACCACCAGGTTAAGGTCAGTTACCGTATAACAAAATATGATAGAAATAAAGGAGAAGTAATTATATTATACAAGAAGAAAGAGGACGTTTCAAGCGCCCTCTTTTATTTTTCGCAAAACTGACCGATATTCTCGCGGATACATTGCTTCGATGGCTTTCATGTGTTCGTCAAGCACGCGTAATAAGTGCTCAAAGTCTGCGTTTCGAGCGATTTCTTTAAATTCAGAATCCGGCTCGGAACTGTAAGAGTAGTATGATGTGTTGGAAGATAGTTGGTTCGGTTGTTGATTGCTCATTAAATTGTTGCGTACATTGTATAAAATCGAAAGCCGTTCGCAAGTGGCGTAGGTTGTTTTTCCTGCCTCCAATGCCGCAATTTCGGCATTAATTTCGTCCATATTAATCATTGCGGCACCCCTTTCTCTTATCGGTCTAATTCTGCTAATGCTCTGCCTAGTGCTGCCTGATCTGTACTAGACAGATTACTGTCGTGCATCATGTCTTTGATAGTTTCTTTTACCTGCATTTTTGCATCGTTGTAAGAATAATGCCCCCTCACATAGTGCTGACCTCTACGAGCGTTGCTGTAATCGCCGTAATCCATGTCAGGATAACGCCCGCGGCTGTATCTTCCTGACGTGTCCCAGTCGCCGCCACGGCTGTATTCGCTGTCACCTTCCAGATACATGATTTTGTCAATATTTTTAATTGTGTCTGTTAATTTGTGAACTGCCTCCAAATCCCCAGCGCTCATATCGCCTTTGTTCGAAATCTCGTCCAGCTCTCTGCACATCATCTTTTTTAATTTGTGTAATGATTCCATTTTTGCCCTCCTTTACGCTACTCTCTCGACGATTAAATTGCTATTGGCTATATTAATTGCCTGCGTAGATGTATTTTCGACTGCGATCGTTATGCAACACCCGCGCGGAACGTCAATAAATGCCGCCGTAAATACATTAAAATATTCGCCTACCGCCGCAGGTGTTACGATTGCTGTCGCACTATTTAATGGTTCTCCGGCGATTGCCAGGGCAATAGAAATAGGTGCCACAGTTCCACCGGCAGGTATGGCGATATTAGCCCCAAAGCTGACCTTATAGCGCGCCCTGCACTGATTTGTAAGGCCTCTAAGGGTCACAATTCCTGCCCCCTCCCGGTGTGCGATACAGCTACCGCACTTTACGGCTGTCTCTGTGAGCGGTAAATTCTGCCCCGCTGCCACGGTTACGATATTGCTATTAGTAAATTCTGCCACGTTATCACTCCTTTTTTAATAATAAACGGCGGAACGATTGCCCCGCCGCTATAAGCATCATCGGCACAAGCCGAACAATCCCGTCAACGCAGGAAGCTGCTAATTATAAAATTTTAGCATCCGCAACCGGTATTGCATCCGCAGTTACCGTACTGATATGGTGCGGAAACCGGAAAAGCTGGCACTGGTCTAGGGTTGTAATAAGTAAACTGGCCCTGCATGTATGCCTTTAAGGTTTCGTTCTGTGACGCCTGAGAAGCCGCTAACTGCGCCGCAAATAACTGCTGGTTCTGCTCGGCAATCTTAGCGTCCTTAGCTTCGATTCTCTGCGCTGTGAGGGCATCGAGGATAGCTCTAGCGTTGTTATTCTGGTTGTCAATAATGTCTCTTGTGTTGTTTGCGTTGTTGAAATTTGTCTGGCAGAAGCCGTTTGTAACTTCCTGCTGGATTGCATTGGTATTCATCGCCATGTTGTAGTTAACGCCTGCAATAGCCTGCTTGTTATCACAACAACACTGTGCTAACTGTGCCTGCAAAGCATTAAAGCTCTGCATATCTGCGATCTGTCCCTGCTGGATTGCATTTCGTGTATCGTAGCCGTTCTGCTGGATTGTGTTATTTGTTCCTGCAAATCCGTTGAGTAGAGACGTGTTCATTGCATAAAATCCGTCACAAATACCGCTGTTGATGGCATCACCCTTGCGCTCAAGGGAGGAAATACCGCTATCAATCTGGCGCTGTAAGGTTGCAAAGTCAGAAGCTAATACATAGTTATCTACCGCGCCTCCGCCGCCGTTATTCCATCCATTTCCGTTTCCCCATCCACAGAAGATAAAGAGAAAAAGAATGATAATCCACCACGCACCGTTACCCTCGCCAAATGCGCCGTTATTGTTGCCTGTGACTGCCGCCAAATCTGCCGGGCTCATTCCGTCTGTTGTTAATCCCATGAAATCACTCCTTTTTATTTATTTAAAACCCTTTAAAAGGTTTTGAAACTGTGTTGCCATACCCTGCAACTGGTTATACTGTTGCTGGCTCATTTGCCCGCTATTTAGCAGGTTTTGTACTTCCTGTTTCGGGTCCCCTTGGAACTGCTGCCTGAACTGTTGAAACTGCTGTATCATCTGCATTGGATTGAGATTCATTCAATACCCTCCTTCTTAACGTCTCCATTTGGCTTTCTAAGGCATTTAAGCGTTCCTCGTAGTTAATTGGCTGGCTAGACTGTGAAAGCTCCGTTGTGGGTGAATCTGTGCCTTTACGCTTATACTCAAACACCTCTAAAAACGGTCTGCCCGTCTGGTCTGCTCTTTTTTCATAAAAAATCGGTGCCTGACTGTCCCACAAGCGAACAAAAGAATTTGGTGCCACTAAATATGCCTCCGCCGCGCCCTGTCCCTGCACCCAAATCCGCTCATCAGGATTGGATTGTTGTTGCATTTGTTGAGGCGGCGCCTGCTGTTGTTTTAATCGGTTGAGCTGGTCGAGATAATCCGGTTGTGGGTATTGCGGGTACTGTGGATATTGTTGTGGATATTGTGGATAACCGAACATTTATTTTCCTCCTTCCCTCCAGTAATATATTGGTGTCATTGCTCCGCTGTCCCACGTATCGTAGTAATTGCCATCAATTACCGCTATAACGTGCCCTGACAGTGCTAATATATAAGCCCCTTCTGGGTGGTTGCTTGCAAATTCCGAGACGGTACAGGTCATATATTCGTCCGGGATTATATAACGGCTAAATCCATTATCTTTGAGGTATGCGCCCCACACTGCGTTAGCCGAGGGCATATCTGATAGCATCAAGCCATACAGTGCAAGCTGTATATATGTTTCTTCCCACGTCTGACCCATAGCCTTTGAGATAGCACGCACGGTGCAATCTCCCACTTTTGCCGCCGCCGGGTTAGGATTCCAATATTGATACATCTCTCCGCCCTCCTTATAGTTTTATTATCGCAAATAAATAAGCGTACCGCCACGAAGGTAGTACGCTTATTTATCGCATGATTTTTAGTTATCTTTGGTTTCTCATAGACTGTTTATGTACGGGATCGTGCCGGGAACTAATAAAATTTTTTCCACAGCGCAACTCCACAGCCCTTGTAATCCTCTTGTGCTTATATCCATTTTCTCGGCGGCTTGCTCCTGCGTTAATCCATCAAAAAGCAAGTACTGTACAGTTTCGCGCTCCCGTAAAGTTAAGCGGGCGCACGACAAGGCGTAATCAATAAATTGTTTATCGCCTAATTTCCAGAGTTTTTTTATCAAACTTCTGTTCACTGTATCACCTCAACACGCAAAAATTACGTAAATTTATTTCATTTTGTCCAGTCCCAAAATCGCTCTAACTTTGTCCGGGAGCAAATCAGGGTTAATTTTGCCGATGTTTTCCACGATGGAACCAAGCTCCATCAGAATGATGTAAACGCACACGCCTGCGGCAATAGGTACCTGAAAGCCCAAGTCTACATATTTCTGGGCGTAGTCGATAAGATACGCAAGCACTACGAGCATAATAGAGCCAAATTTATGATACAATCCTTTTCTCATTTCTGAGGATTTCCACTTGTGGTTGGCACAGGCGGCTACTCCGCCACTAGCCAAATCAAAAACTACAAAAATACAAGTTATTAGCGGTAACATAATATCTACCATCTCCATTCCTCCTTAAAAATTATTTTTCTTTTGTTTTTATAAATTAATTAAAGCCCTCTTTAGTTAATTATTCGTTCACCATGTCGGTTAAGCCGTCATTATAACCATCGTAAATCTGCTTTTCAGTTTTAATTCCATTAAACATATCCACATGCTGAATTGCTCCAGTTGGGCTTCCTGTAAGTTTTCTGAACATATTGAAATTTTTGGATTTCTTTAACCCATCCAATTGTTTTTTTATATTATCCGATGTTTTTTCTTCCACAATCGTTTTTGATCCATTCACAAATAGTGAAATACTACTGTTATTAAAGTTAATAATAAAATCAATTTTACTCCACACATCCATGCACTGTTGCGATCTGAACTGACAGATTGAATCACCATTAGGCAAATCATATAAAAATCCCCAATTCGTTTTAAATCCATAGTTTTTACCAGAGTCATTTTCTTCGATAACAGTATAAAAGCCACCTGTGATATTTTTACACCAATAACTTATTGTGATTGCTGAGACATTGGATAAATCTAATTCAAGCGTTAATGGATTTTCACAGATATAGGAGAAATCCATTGCATAAGCATCTTCATCTTTTACAATAGGTGGGTATAAAAATGATAATTTCTTCCCACCTTCAACATAATTTTTCTGTTTGGTCGATGATGTCAAATTATAAGATGCCAATCTTTCTACTATATCTGTATAATTGTTATACGAGTTCTCATAATCTGCTCCTACATATCCGCTTTCAACAGTTATTTCAGAAACTCCTTTTGGGATATCGACTACGATTTCTGCATAAGCACCTTCCGTAATTCTTATAGGTGGTTGTGTGTTACTTTGACATCCGATAATCAATTCCTCTTTTTCGCCATTGCTAAGTTTTGACATGTACCGAAATCCATCAGAAGCACCATTGTCATGATTTAATGGTGATGTTGTAAATACGATATCCCAATCATCACCATCGTTGCTAGATACTGCGATCGCTGTATTTCTGTGATTTGTGGAACAGAGTAGTGGTGCTATCAACAAACCCTTGTATTTTTCCATAGCAAAACAGCCATTTCCAATCCCAAGATTTGGAGTAAATGTAATATCGTCATACGTCTTGACCAAAGTATATCCACCAACTACAGATGTTTCTCCTGATAACATCCTGTATCCGCTTTCATCCGCATAAATGACACCTTCATCTGTAGCTTGAGGAACATTGTCATTCCTTAAATCTATCCATGTTTCACCGCTATCGGTAGATTTAAGAATGCCGCCTCCTCCGTCACAACCTGCATATATTGCCACTGGCTGCGCATGCATATCAATATACATATTATGAATATGCTGATATTTTCCAGAATCATCATAATAACAACGATTCCAATTTTTTCCACCATCGGTAGACTTATAAATCCTAATCACTCGTTCACCTTGATAACATCCGAGGATTACTGTGTGATCCGGTAATTCATGCACGTTTTCTGCATGGATAAAAACCTGGGTATATGCTTCGTTTGTATCTAATACTTTCGTATATGATGTATACGGTTTCTCACTGCGGTACAATACCCCTTTCGAACTCAATAGCATTGTATCATCATGCAAAAACTCGCATACAACCCAAGTTTTCCCAAGCTCAAACGTTGATACATTAGTCCAAGTCTTTCCTCCATCCGTAGATTTCTTTACTGCATTCCCAAAACCAACATACCATTCTCCGTCAGAATTTTGGAGTACTTGACCACTCGAATTGCGCCCTAATCTATCATCTTGAATGATATCGATTCCATCAATTCTACTCATGAGCATATAAGGAATGTCGATAGAACCTGCTTTAACTCGGACATCTGAAAAATCTGAAGACGCAAATGGCAAGTATACATCGTTTGCTGTTCCAGCACCTTCTGTCTTTCGCTTGTGTAGGCGCAAGATTACTTTACTTCCGCCCGCAACATTAATTTTTTGGAATGAACGAACTGTTCGTATTTTTTTTATGTCTTTTATTTGTGTATCTGGTTTTGTTTCATTTAATTTTTTCTCCGCTTCGCTCAGTCTTTTTTCTAAACTCACATTAGGGAAATTATTAATCTCATTTTCTCCCTGCTCAAATACATCGTATTCTTTATATTCTTCATATTCTGTTGGAGTTTCTCCGATTTCAACTTGCGTATTGACACCTATATTGACATTATATGCGGATACAAATAAAAAGGCGGCTTCATTTCCAAAATCGGAAGGATGCAATGTCAACGTTTTTTCATTTTCTATGTACTTTACACCACTAAGCTTACATTTATTTGCATCTGTCACAACAGTCTCTCTACATCCGCTAAGTGTATATGCATTGTTGGGATTTATTGGAATGATGTCTGTGCTTGCAGAAGTATAACTAGGATTTATGGTTTGCTCATTACCCAAAGTTATACTATCTTCAATAAATCCTACGGTAGCTCGTTCTTTGTTAAACAGGTTCTTCCCTGTGCGGATTTTCTTGGAGATTGTATTATTATCTAAATCTTCCTTTAGCAAACCAATTTCTTTTTTTAACGGGCCAAGGTCTTCTGCTGTTTTCCTACGTTTTGAGAGTGCATACGCCTCATCTCCCGTTAAACCACTTTTTCTCATGTCCTACACCTCCCTAAAGTAAAAACCACTTGCTATCAGGGGCATAAAAGCCATATAATTCCCCTGTGTCTACACATAACGCCGTCGAACCACTTGCAACATAATGAGGTAATTTGTCCACCTCAGAAGACTTACCCCAATAATATCGCTTACTTCCGTCCGTATCTATGCAATCCCAGCCGCCTAAATCGTGTATAACATCTCCTTTGCGGTATGTCTGTCCATCAATAATTATTGTTCCACTAGCTATCATACTTTCGCCTCCTTATACATAAATCGTATCAGATATCCTCTGCATCTTCATACTCCTTCTCTTAGCATATTTCGTTGCGACAAAACGGACAAATTTTATAAATCTCCTTTACTTATAGCTATTTTACTCCATCGTCCGTGGTATTTGCCAAACACCGGGCGAATACGGATGTAATAATTCTGATGAATATGTGCGCACGGTTCGTCATTTAAACTGCACGTGTATTCCCTCGTTGCACTACCCCAGTTTGGACCACCTTTCTGATTATGCACATCTTTTTTAAATTTTTTATCCGGTGAAATCTGGTGCTCGTACCCTGTCGTATTTTCCAAATGTGTCCATTTATACATAAATTTTCGTTCATTTTTTCCAATTGTGTTGTAGCTGATAGAAATTTTTATCGGCTTATGTGTCACAGCCCGCACAAAATTTTTATAATTTTCTACAATCTGTGTTCGTCCCGGCTGTTTAGCAGATACGCTAACCGGAAATAACAAACACATAACTAATGCTACATACAGAAAAATATTTTTTGCTTTCATTTTACAATTCTCCCTTGTAATCATCATATGTCCTCCGCATCTTCGAACTCTGAAAGAGTTTTGAGGTACTTATAAGCATCTTCAATAGTCATATTCTCTTCATATTCTTTCTCATATGTAACAGCGGCTCTATACGGTCTGTCACCGTTGTTTTCCATAGCTCTACCAATCTCATCTACATAAGACACTACAGCTATTGACTCATGGCTGTTGATTGTAGACTGAATATATAAGATTCTGTGATAATTAGTAACCACGCCATCACTTTGACGGATTTCTTTTTTTAAAGCCAATTTTATTATTCCTCCTATGAGAATGTTATCTTAATATTAGCCCAGATGCCGCAAGGACTATTGTTTGTAACATCTGTAGTATTTGGCATTGTTGCAAATACATGGATGCAGCCTCCACTAAGCGTTGAGTGTACAGTATATTTGCTAGGTTTGACATATTTTGTTGATGAGCCACCATACAAATACTTATTATTTTGTCGGACCATAAGCCCTTCCACACTTGTTACTGTTACCGTTGGGTTCCCAATTATTGGTTTTGATAATGGAATTATAAAAATGACATCCTTGCCGGAACTCGTAATATATCCAGCAGTACCAAAAGTTGCACTGATCGAATCGCCAGCGCAAAAATATGGTCTCCAAGTCCCTAAATAGGTGGATAAATATATTCTCCCTGCATCCAACTTTATTACGTCTGAAGACACAATCTTTGTATTAGAGTTATCAGCATATATCCCATTTCCAATGCTTTCGTACAAATCAGTATAGGATGTTCCACTTTTTACAGATAACGAGAGACTCATATTATCTTTTGCACTATCATAATATAATTCAAGCGCAGCTTTACCACCGACATTAGTATCATTTGCATCTTTTGTTTGCTGTGTTGATACAACAATGTTGTTTTGTGACTTTACGACCGAGCCAGCGCCACTATAAACAGGGTCTCCGTCTTCATTCACTACTTTAATATCTGTAATTCCAAATCGTACAATTTCGCTGTTATTGTTGCGCACACACATTCCATTTGCGTCAAGTAACGCGTTCTGTCCAAGCGTATTTCCTCGCATATCACCGACAACTAATCCAAGTCCTTCGATATATTTCATGAAGTTAGTTGCAACTTTAGCAGCCTCTGCTATCTTGTCTTCCTGACTGCTAAAGTTTTCCTCAGTAATATCTTTAAAGTTCTCGTAGGATTTCTTTACCTTAGTAGCTGTCTTATTCGCTTTAATTGCAACAGAGTCATCTGTAGGTGGTGCTGTAATGTTTCCTGTTAACCATGCTTTTCCGCCGCTGACACGGATTTTTACTGTGTCACCTGTCTTACAATTAATTGCCATCTGTGCGGGGGTTTCATCTGCTCCACCGTCAATGTGGACATATGCTGTTTTTTCGTCAACCCGAAGGACTTTTGCGACTGTATCATATGCCTTTGTTTTGCTTTGCTTCATTGTCGAGGCAATCTCTTTTACAAAATCATTCAATGCTTTCCACCTCTTCCTTTGTGCGGCAACCGTGTTCCAGAGATAGTGTTTGTGATGTTATCCTAAATTTCCCAGTAAGGTTATGCCGCGGATAATTTAAAAAGACCACATCGCCTAAAAGAACGTCCTCGAAAAATCGCCGGCTGTACTGTATCGTTCTGGCAGGATTCTGCAATTCTTTTAGTTTTCTAACAGCATAAGCCGCTATGCTTTCCCCGGAGGATAATTCAACGCCTGTTTCCGATTTCCACACTTCCCTACCACGATTTACCGTTGATAAAAAGCTATCTGGACTATCATCCCTTGCAATAGCCGCTCCGTAATCATCGTGTATCGCCATGAAACAATTTGGTGTATCGTACCAATTAAATGTGTCTGTTACGTCGCACTCCACGATGTCATTTGCGTTGATTCCCACTGTAAGACTGCTATTATTATCATTTGCGCAGATAACAATCCTTCCGTCGCCAAGTATCCCCATCCGCCAGCCAATAGCATCTAAAATATGCAGTGCCATTGTGAGCCTTGTTTCCCCATCTTCCGCAACGATGTTATCTGTAGTTATCGGCGATGTTCCCTCGACATACACAGGAGCAGGGATACAATCATTGAGCAGATTTTTAATCTGTTTTGCTCCGCTACCGGCCGGTGCATAATAACCACGCGGCAGGATCACATCATCTGCCGGCTTGAGAACGGAATAGCAGTCAATATTGTAAGTCTCTCTCACACCATCAAGCTTTCTTTCCGGAAAGGCGGTCAGGCCAGTAAACAGTGCTACTTTTGCTCCTGCCCCTCCCTGTTTGGCTTGCAGGTAAATACGGACCCAGCACTCACTATCTGTTATCTTTTCTGTCATTGTGACAGAAGCAGATTCCCTTAAATCTGACGTACTGTCCCGGTCAATACTGCCCTCAGTAAATTCAAATTCTTTCTGGTTCGTCCACGTCTTGGGGTCAACTGTCGTCAAAATATATCTTGCTGAAAATCCTTTGCTCCAATCCATCACATCACCTCGTTAGGATGCTCTGCGCTCCACTGCTCTTCCGTCACGGCATCCAGTTCTTCCGAATCCACTTTTTTAATCGTTAATGAGAAATCTGTCCGCATTTTGTTATCGTGGTCTTTTTTCTCCGACACCTGTATATCGCAGGAAAATGACGAGCCGTCCGGTGTCCTAACGTGACATATTCCGGGATACGTTGCGAGCCGCCTCATTTGCTCAATCATCATTGATTCTGTTAGTGAGATACTTACTGCATCAATTTTTAAATCACGAGTGACTGCAGGATTCCAGTCACCTTGTACGGAGCCGCCAAGATAAACTGTCCTCTCGAAATCTTTATCCCATGAGTTATCTAAATCAAGGTTATACTGGATTTCGATAGATTCACCGTCAAAATCAATGATTGCCTTTTTATATTCGATGGAAAAATCGCTATATAACCACGCAAACGAACTATCTGACGTTATATAGTCACCGTTGGCAGTTTTATTTACAACCAGTATGCCGCCGTACTCATTTAACGCCGGGTATGGGTCAACATATTTCTGTCCATAAACCCCATTTTCCAGAATCAATTCTGCTCTGTCTACACTCATCCGATACAAGTCGAATGTATCCCCATCAGCATATGTGGTTGGTTTAGCAACAACAATACTCGCTGTTTTGTTGTCTGCAATCGTATTTACAGTGGCCGTTGGTACTTCCGGCTGGTGTTTCCACCGTACAACAAACGGTATCTTTTTTTCTGCCACATGGTCATAAATATCTGTAAATGCAATCTGTATGCTGTACCTTGCACCGTCATCCATCTGCCCGATCAGGTCGCTTAAGCCAATAGCATAGCTGTCTGTTTCACTGCCAGTAAAACTAGCAATAATTTCATTGGCAAAATGTTGTTCCTTTAATCCGTCCGGGCGCAGAATATAATAATCCTCGTCCCTGACAATCGTTACTTTTGCTGTGCCAGCAGAATCCCCGAAGGAAGGGACTATTGTTAATGGTAGCTGCTCTAAATAATTTGTTGTACCTTCCGATGATTCTGGTACTGTCTGGTCGCTCGTTTCCGTGGTAACATCGCCAGAATTATATGCAGTTGATTCCGAAACAAGATTTGTTGTCACGCTGTTTATCGCAGGTTTTGCAACAATTTCAACAGCCACAGAATCTGACCATGCCCCTTCCTTGCCTCCCTGTGCTGTAACCATTGCTTTTAAATAATGGATTTCTCCTACATTCCATAGATTGCTCAAAAGGCCACTTGCAGTATAGATTTTATTAATGTTTTCAATAGTTTCCGATAATGTCTCCATGCCGGAAGACATCATTAAAACAACGACGTTTCCATCTTTGCCTTTAACTGGCTCATCGTTAACCGCTTCCGCTATTTTTATGCTCGCTTTGCTGTTTCCGGTATAGCCGACACTACAAATAACTGTGTCGTCCATACTAAGATAGTTTTCTGTTGTTGCTAATGTAGGTGTTGTTGGTGTCTCGCTCAGTGATACGGAAACCGTATCAGACCAAGGAGATAGCACTTCTTCGTCCCCGGACGTATCCCGCAATCTTACGCGGAAATAATATGTTTTTGCCGATTCCAGGGACCCGATATGCCACGTTGTTTCCTTGTCCTCTACATCATAAGTAGTTGGGGCGTCCGTACTAATCCATGCGTCCTCATGGTCTGCCCACGCAATGGTAGCCGCATCTGCATTTTTCCACGACCAATCCCATGTTAGTTCCACGGTATCAGATGCCACTGCCATTGCAGTTATATTTTTCGGTGGGACTGCAATCTTTCTTGTTTCCGAGTAAACCCACCCTGACTGCATGAGGGGGCTAAGTTTGTAGGTGATGCCAGATGCTCCGTTTTGAGGTGCAGAAGTTCCGGTAAAATTCTTGAGGGCAATCTGGTATTCAGCGCCGCCGGACACGTCCGGACACGTAACTGTGATTGTCCCTTCTTTGTCGGTGATCGCGATAATACCTTTTTCTTCGTTGTCTATTTTCATCCAGATTGCTGTTTTGGCGTCAGGAACCTCTGTATTTCGCTCAACGTTATTGATGATAAGTGTTGTTCCTGTTGCCGATACCGTATCAAATGACGGGGATTTTAAAGCCCCTCGCGCCGCTACTCGTGGCTCAGAGTATGCATATTTTTTATCGTGCGTACTTTGCACTCTTGTCCACATAACCTGGTCTTCCGCTATGCCATCGTCTGTGTTAAAATCTGCTGACACCGTATAATCATGGTACGCAACAGTTACTCCTGTACTCCATGATGTGCCGGTATACCTCTCTCCGCTTTCCGGCGTGTCTATGGCATATTGTAACTCCATAGAATCCACAGGGCGGTCCCGCGGCGATGCCTGCACCCAGTTTGCCCATACATAGCGGCTAGAGGAGCCTATCTCTTTGCTCCCTGTACTCTGTATATTTGGACGCTCTGGGATGCTGTAATAATGGTATGCATAGCTCCAACCGGAATCTCCGGCACACCCTCTCGATTTTGCCCTTACAATACGGCAAAATGTCTTGTTTTGTGTCGGGGAACCATCCTCTGTTATCGCCCATGTGCCAGACGCTCCCGTATAGGATGCATTGGTAAAGCGAGCGTTTGCAATGGCGCCCTTATAGTTTGTCATTAATGCGGTCTGTACCTGCGTCCTTGCAAAATGCCTTGCATCATTTGCCTCGTATGAGGTATTCCAAGTAAATGTACCTTTATTTGCGCCAGTATCATCAAGAGAATAAGAAACGGAAGGGGCATTTGGTGCATAAATGGTAAATGTCTTTGTGGAATGTGCGGCTGTATAGGTATGCTTTTTATCACTTTTTGTTTTGCCCTTTACCTTAAATTCTATCGCGTTTAATAATTTTGATGAGACAGGATAATAATTTTTTGCATTAAGTGCTACCGTTTTTTTAGTTGCTGATTTTCCTACATTTATTTTCTTCCACTTTGTCCAATCCCATTTAGAAGCACCGGCGTTTTTTGTATGTAGACGATACCATAGCCACTGTCCATCCTCATATTTTTTCGCCGGTATTTTCCAAGATATTGTAAATTTCAAACCGTCTCTCGATATAGACAGACCGCTAGGAGCAGCAGACTTTTTCTTTTTCTTTGCCATTATGCCATTTTCACCTGCCTTCTAAGCTCACTTGCCATTCTTCTTCCCCATTCTTCCGGGTTATCTGCACCGTTTACAGTTACATTAATAGTTACATCGTTTTTCGTTCCCTGTGTTGCCTCTTTGATATCGTTCATCAGTCTGCTACGACCGTACAGCATCTCGTCTCCTGCTTCTCCTGCTCCAAACAATGTGGCATCAGAAAATACATATGGACTTTCCATAGCCTTTTTATACCAGCTAATATGGAACGATGGCAGGGAACCCTTTCCCCCAATACCGAACGGAGCTTTTCCGCCGGAAACACTCAGGTGCGGTAGGTTTAGGTGTGGAAGAGACCAGCTAAACTTTAAGGCGCTCTTAAACCGTCCAGGGAAGCTTTTTACAAGGGATACTGCCTTAGTAAAGATACTTTTAACAGCCGATGGTATCTTAGTAAATGCTCCTTTTACAGCCGATAAAATACCATTTCCCTTAAATGCTCCCTTGAATCCGTTTACAGCATTTTTAGCGGCACCCTTTAAAAGAGAAGGGAGATTTTTGACCCCTTTTATTATGCCGGTAACAATGTTTTTACCAAGCGAAAACCAGTTAAACGCTGTAAATACGCTTACGATTGCTGTGATAATCTTCGGTAAATTAGCAATTAATAACGGAATCGCACGAACTAAGCCAATCGCTAAATTTGTTATGATTGTTACTCCTGTTGCAAGGATTTTTGGCGCATTATCGTTAATAATGCCAGCCAAATTCGTTATGATTGTAGGTACATATGCAATCAATACAGGAATAGAATTAATCAGCCCTTGAGCAATATTCTGGATAAGTGTCAGGCCTGCATTTATCAATTTGCCTGCGTTGCTCCTCAATGACTCTGTAAATTGTGTCAGCATCGGCAACGCCTGCCCCAAAAAGGTCGGGATGCCCTGAGTCATGCCGTTAGCGATAGTCGTCAGCAAATTAACTCCGACCGATGTAAATACATTTAGCCCTGTGGAAATCGTAGAGGCAAGATTATTTAACAGTTGGCTGACAGCAGTTGTAATACTGCCAGAATTTTGAGTAACGCTTGAAATTAAACCGTTTATGAGGTCGCCGCCGATTTTTGTCAGCCCCGGCAACTGGCCGCTAAAATTAATCGCATCTTGCGCCAGTTTGGAAAGGGCGCCGCTTATGCCGCCAGATTCCATCGCCTCAGCTAATCCACTAACCTCGCTTGTTATACCTTTGATGGCACCACGGATAGTACCCGAAAAGGTATTATAAAAAGCAAGTTGCAGGCCTTCTGTGGCGCTAGATAGCAAGGTTATGTCGCCCTGCAAATTATCTAACTGCGTAGCCGCCTGTTGTGCTGCGGAGCCGGAAGAATCCTGTATTCCTTTCCAAAATTTTTGCACAGTCGCATCACTCGATGCGGTCATTTTATTAAACGCCTGTAAGCCTTGCGTTGTAAAAATCGTTGCAAGAGCATTGTTTTTTTGTTCCGCTGTCATACCCTGCAAAGAGCCATTAAGCTCGTCTACGAGGTCGTTAAAATCTTTTGCCTCGCCGTTTGACTTATAGGCGGATACACCTAACTGATCTAAAGCTTTTGATGCATCATCAGTCGGAGTATATAAGTCCGCCATTGCCCTATTTAATGCCGTAGATGCCTCGGAGCCTGTCACGTTCTGCTCTGCCAAGCGAAGTAAGGAAAGCGTGACACTGTCCGCCGCTTGACCGTAGTTTTTCGCTGTGGCAGCAGAACCGGAAAAAGCCTCTCCAAGGCCTCTTACGTCCGTATTAGCCAGAGTCGCACCCTTTGCCATTAAATCGGCATAATAAGATGCATTGCTCATCGAGTCACCAAAGCCTTTTACAGCTCCGGCAGTATATGATGCCGATTCTTCCAGACTCATAGCGCCGGCAGAGGCAAGGTTAAGCACCGTTCCGATACCGCTAATCTGTTCGTCGGCCGACAAACCAGCCTGAGCAAGGATATTCATTCCTTCCGCTGCTTCCGTTGCGGTGTACTTTGTGGTACGCCCCATTTCCTCAGCCTTGGCTTTGACGTTTCCTATTTTGTCTACGGTTGTTCCCATAGTGGCCGCTACCTGAGACATCGCAGTATCAAAATTCATCCCGGCATCTATTGATGTTTTTGTAAATGCAACGGCGGCGGCAGAACCAGCCACCATAGCTGTTTTAGCTACTTTCCCGACCGTTTTAAATGCCCCGCCAATTTTTGATGTGGACGAGCTGGCGTTACCTTCTGCGTCTTTCAGCCCCTTCTTGTATGCGGTGTCTTTGATTGCTAGAGTGACAAACAACTCCATTACATTCAACTATCCATCACCACCAATCCGGCTCTTTTAATGACGTCCGTGGCTATTTCTTTGCCAGTCTTTGTTACTGTTTGTTTTTTGTTGTTATTAATTAAATCAAAAAACGATACATAGAGGTATTTCCCGCCGAACGCTTGCGAAATGCTTTCGGTTACATATTTCAGCCCATCGGCCATGTATCGCTTGTAAATCAGTTCTTCTGTATCGTCTAAAATCTTAGCTTTGACATACAGTAGGAAGCCTTTTACGCTTTTTCCTCTGTATTCTCCTGCGCATCTCCAGAGTGTTCGTCTGTTGCGCCTGTTGGCACTGAGAAAAAAAGCTGACGTACCTCCGGTTCGTTGACAAGGTCAACCATACCTTTGATAACATCCATTAATTTGTGCGTTTTCTTGTATTCCTCAACTGTCTGTAATTCAAACGCCGCTAAGATTCCGATTACGTCATCTTTGTGTGTTTTTAACAGCCTAGGAGCTGTTTTAGCGCCCCTAGCAAAGATTTTGATGTATTTATCATCTTCCCGCGGCGCAAGTTCCCGGCACAGGCTGAGTGCATCATCATCATCTGCAATGTTACCGATATGCCCGAGGGAATTCGCAATTGCTTCTAAACCCTGTTCCGCTGTTAATTCTGATAATTTCATGCTTTACCTCCTACGCCGCTTCGCCTGTTTTGATATAGACCTCGTAAGGTACTGTCTCTGCGTTCTTAATGCTATAATGTCCTGTGTATTCGAAATCAAAATTTCCTTTGGATTTATCATCTGATTTAATTTTAAATCCGCCCGTTGAGAGCGCATTCATAATTTTGATCGCGATAAATCCGGCGGAATCCCCGGAATTTTCGTCCGAATAGTCGCCAATCCACCAAATATCCTTAAAATCTTCTGCCTTTAAATCTGCCCTTGGTGTTACTTTGTTTCCTGCTACGTCTGCCGCCGCCATAAAACTTTTAGCCTGTGCGGTATCCATAGTAACAGCTGTGCCTGACAATTTTACTTCAATAGATTCGATTTCTTTGAGTTCCATCGTGTTTTTGGGTACATTGTCAATATCTTCCCCGAAATCCGTAAAGGATGGCTCTGCGCTAAAGCTACAACCGCCGCTGGTTGCCATGAGGATGTTAGTTGCTGTTATGGCACCCGTTTCTGGCTCAAAAGCTGATACAATAATACCGGCGTTAATCTGTATTTTTTTAAAAAGGTCAGAAGGTACCTGTGTATACTTCATTTGCTCACCTCGTTAAATAGTTATAAATTGCATAGTTATTACTGTGTATCTGCGTACTATTGACGAGTCGGCTTCATCAACTAAAGGAGTCCAAGGTTGGTCTTGCGACAGAAAAATGATTCCATCATCGCACTTGACCGTGGTTCCTCCTTGCAACCTGTCGCTGATTTCTTTTGCCTTTTTGTTTGGGACTGCCTCAGATTCTGTGTGATACCAGACATTTACGACGCTAGCGGCGGCCGCACCTGTCCACCAATTTGCTATAATTGGTTCGTATGTGATAAAAGGAAATGCGGTATCTTTCGGCACCCTGTTAGACGGATGTGCAGTTATGCCGAAAGACGACCAAAATTGATACAGTGCCGCTGTTGGGGTCATGACGTTAACTCCCACTTTTCCGCCATGACCTGTGCTATATCCAAATTGGATGATGCAGGAGTTTCTTTTTCTCCCGCATTTGATGTAACTCTAAAAATTTTTCCGTCTTTTGTTTTTAATACATCATGATAGCCTAGCTTTACTGTTTTAGCTGTAGTGATTGTATATGTTGCTGTTACGCCCTCTTTTTCCGCCACTCTGGCAGACATGGAGGTGTCGCGGACTATTGCCGCCTGTATTTTAGCGCCCTCGACCCACTCGGTGATAAATCCACCCTCGCCGTCAGAAGTACGCTTTTTATCCATGAGTATGCAATCCTGTAAAAATTCATTGATTAAACTCATGCCATTTTCCTCCACGGATTCAAACGTGCCCTAAAGGCATCCTGCCACGTGTAAGCCTCGCCTTTAGAATTTGTTGCCCTGCTGTACGAATAGCCGCCAAATGACTCCGACTGATACGCTCCTAAATTGCCGTTCTTCGCCTGCCACTCGCTGATTTCTTCCACCAGCGATAAAAACGGTTTAGGGATAGCCAGTGGAACCACTACGCCGTCAAACGTCTCCTCCTGTAACGGGGCAGTATTGCCTTTGTGATACTGATAAACCCCGTCATTAAAGATAGAGCCGCTGATTAAATAGTATTGCCCGTCCTGCAAAGGGAGATGAATCGCGGTGTCAGAACAGCGTAGGTCTTTGGTGTCTGCTGTCGCATCTATATGTGTGTCAAAAATCCACTCCCCGATTGTTATTTTGCCTGTAATTGCCGCCCCTTTGACCGGGAAGAAATTGTGAATGTGATTCATAATTTCATAAAGCACTCAATCATCCCCTTTTATTTTCCGGTCGAACTCACCTCAGAAGCGACGCTTGATACTTCCGGGATGGTATCTGTAGTTCCAACAGTAACTACACAAACACCGTCAAGGTATTCTGCCCACAGTTTCATGCCCATAATAGCGTATGTTTCGCCTGTAGCGTTTGTGTAGTTGCCGCCTGCGTGGAATCCAATCAGATTTGTTTCGCCGGATGTTGTGTAGTCTAAGCCAAGCTTTTTGAAATCGCTGTCGCCGGGATCAATATAATATAAATCAATATTTTCTACAGGTGTTGCGATAACGGTTTTTGCCGGGATATAGGCGTCAGGAAGAAGAAACAGTGTGGAGAAACCGAAAAAGTCTTTGATATACTGCAAGCCAAACATTGTCTGCACGGTAATCTCTTTGTCGCCTAACCAGTCATAAAAATCCATTACGTTCGCAAAGCCTACGACTTCGGTTACATTTCTGTTCATTCCCGCAAATTTGTTAAGCACAGCACCTTTCGCGATCGCAAGTGCTTTCTGCCATTTCTTCTGTGTTCCCTTTAATGTTCCTGTCTTTAAGAACGTATAGAAATCCTTTAAAACCTTGTTCTGCAGCTCAACCATAAAGGCATCATCCGTCTTTTCGATTGCCACTGTTGCGCCCCATTTTGCTACAGACTCAAGAGTTAAAGATTTAGCGTATTTTTCTACAACAATATCCTCTCTCTTGCTTTCCACAACTTTAAACTGTGTAAAAGGGATTGCCTCGCCCTCACCTACGCTTGCGCCGCCCTGTAAAGCTTCATCTTTCATCTGCGCTTCGTAGGTTACTAAGCTGGTGCCCGGCTCTTTTCTGATAGGTCTAAAGATTCCCAAGATGGTTCTCAGCGCGTCCCAATTTTTTTCGAATTGTGTTACAAAATCAATTTCTCTCGCCTTGAGAGCGCTATCTGTATTTAATACAGTGCTAGTGGTTACTCCTGCCATTGTTTACTCCTTTCAAAATCCAAAAAGTTCGTGATTTTCCGCAATCGCTTTCTGACGTTCGCCTGCATCCTTAATTTCCATGATTTCTTTCTTGGTCATTTTCCCCGGTTCTCCTCCCGGTGGATTTGATACATTAGCGCCCTGAGTCGTTTCAGTTGTAATATAATCGGCATACGTTTCTTTGATGCCTTTTTCTACCTCTGTTGCATTCTCAAGTTTCCCGTCAGTTCCGATTTTTAAATTATCAATAGTTTCTTTTGACGCTTTTAATGCAAGGCCAATTACTTTACTGGACACGCCGGAATCTTCAAGCATCTTTTTGTATGCGGCTTCTTTCGCATTGTAGGACGCTTTCTTGTCCTGTTCAGCTTTGTAGCCTTCAAAATCTGCGTGTTCCTTCTCGTACTTGCCTTTCCAGTCGTCCTTTTCATAGTCCTCCAATTTCTTCTGGAGGTCTGGGACTTTCTCTGCGTCCTCTTTGTATTTAGTGATTTCGCCTTTTAAACCTGTAACGGTTGCAGAGTGCTCCTCGATGATCGCGGAAACCTGTTCATCCGTAAGTGTCATGCTCTTTAAAAAAGCTCTTGTTAATGCCATTTGATTACTCCTTTTCTTTGAGGGATTTCTTTCCCTAAATGACTTTATATGTAAATCACAGTACTTCGTGATTACTTGCTAAATTCTTTCGCGGCCTTAAGGGAATTTGTCCCGAACTTGCCATCAATTTTCAAGTTACAGTGTGACTGGAAAACTCTTACCGCGTCTTCCGTCTTCTCTCCATACTTGCCATCGGTTTTTAATTTCGCTCCAACTGCCCAGTTCAGAAAATCCTGCATTTTTGTAATTTCATTCTGCGCGTCTTTTAGCACTGTGATACCGTCTAAAAACTTGTAGTATCCGCGTGACGGCAACTCAGGGAATTTCCCAGTGTATTTAACCTCTTTCGTTGTTTCTTCCTTCTGCTCCACCGCTGGGAAGTCGTGATACAAAATATTTAAATCAAACTTGCCGCCGTTGTCGGTTGAAACCTTAACCGGGAACACGCCAGAGCTGGTATACTGCCACGCCATAAGGTTGGGCACACTTGCAGGCTTGTAAGATTTGTTCGGCGTTGCCTTAAATGCCATGCGGTTATCACCTTTGTAATAACGCGCAATCCACCAGTTTTTGCAGTTGACCTTGTTTTTATCAATATGCTCCGTAAAGTATGATTTACCGGTGTAAACGCCGAATTTATACCCTCTTGACTCAACGACAGTCTGTGCCGCATTGATAATCTCGGCAATCTTTACTTTACTTAGCCTTGCCTGCACTTTATCCTCGATGTCAAACCAAATGCCGTATTTAAAATGTTTCTTGCTGGCCTTGTCGAGGATGTCGCACACAAGCTCCATGTCCGACTTGGCTTTTGCCACTGTAGTAGCGTATGTGTAGTTATACACGCCCCATGTGATACCTAATTTCTCACACTTTTTATAGTTCTCCTCAAATTTTTTATCTTTGCCTAAATCTTTGCGGATAATCTTAATGATTGCACCATCGCAACCGTATTTCTTTACTTTCTTCCAGTCGATTGTGCCGTTGTATACCGACACGTCAATAATTTTCTTCTGTGCCATATTTTTCTCCTTTACAATCTGCGATTGTTGTAATCCCGTACTCGACAGCACAAGTATGTTCAATTTTGCACCCTCTTGCATCTTCCCAACCTTTTGCAAAAAACGCAATGTCAGCGATTGATAGTAACTCAAGAGACTTCCCTAAAAACCAGAGTGGTCTAGCGTCAGCGGGTGCCGACTGAAAGAACGAGTCAATCAACTCTACTGGCTCTTCCAGCAGTTCTTCTGCACTTTTAATTGCGTTTTCTCTCTCTCTTAAGATTTCCTCATCTGATTTGCCTTTCATCGGCTGACTAATAAATAATTTTTTCATTTTTTACCTCCATCTCAATACATATAAGATTTTCTGATTGCTGTTAATAATCCTGTGTATTTTTTTATATGTTCCGCCTGCTTTTTTAGTGTTAGTGCTAGCCTTTCCGGCGTCCCACCACATCATTTTATTGTTCTCGTTTATTCCTGCAAAAATATTGGTATGCAGGCGGTAAAAGCAAATGTCTCCCGGTTTTAATTTGTTTTTATAATCCCGGGGTAATTTATTTACTTTTATCAATCTATATCGTTTTGATATAGCTGCTTTTGTTCCTGTGCCCTTATAGACAACTGTTCCGTTCTTGTTGCAATAAAACAGTTGTCCCGGTTTAAGGATGCCTAGTTGCTGTAGGCAATAGCATACATACGATGCACAATTACTTACCTTTTTCTTCTTTGCGCCTGCCCAGCTATTCGCCACGTTCTGCGAGTATTTAAACTTTTTATCAGTAAAATACTCCGCCATTTCTTTTGCCTTGACGAGCAAAGACAATCTGTCCATTATTCCATCGCTCCTTTTAATTCGTCTGCAATGATTTTTGTATATTCTTTTGTATAATTTTTCGCCGCCGGTTTTAAATACGGCTGTGCCCTCTGACCGTTTGTAATATGCCATTGTCCCTTATCGTCCTGATAAGTCCATGGGGTCTTTCGTCCTCCTTTGTAATACACGCCAGTTCCCAACTCTACATAGGCAGCATATTCTTCGTTACTGCCTATTATTTCCGTGAGATTTTCCAAGTCGGTCTGGTGTGTAATGCTGTTTCTCAACGCGCCCGTATCGACCGGGCAAAGGTCTTTTGCGTGCCCTTCTGCGGCGTCCCCTGCCTGCTCTAATGCTCTTGCAAGTGCCATGGTGGTCTTGAGTATTACTTCGTCCACGTGGCTCACAACGTCAATATCCGCCATTATATTCGCCCCCTTTGCGTTGCTAACCATTCGTAATAGGTCATGTCTTCTATAACCTCGTTTCTGCCTGTCTCTGGGTTTCTGACGCGTATCATTCGCGGCTGTGCCAGTTCGGTAGGTAGTGCAGTTCGTTGCGTGCATCGACAGTTATAAACTTCCGCCGGGATTCCGCTTGGGTCTCCCGGATACATAAGGCCGTTTGAATACGCCATGTTAAACGGCACTTCTTCGCCATCTAACGCCCTGTGACTGTCTCGTGTCCTCAAGTCCTTTGTTGCTGTCCAGTGTTTCACTACATCAATTCCCATCTGATAGGCTTCCTCGTATGCCGCCTGCCTGCCCCCGTTCTGCGCCCCTGTGAACGCTGTGCGGGCATTTCTAATTGCGGCAGTATGATTCATGCCTGTAACGTCTTGGAATCGCCCTGCGAGCTTTTTTATGCTGTCGCCCTGTAAAATTCCTTGCAGTAGTGCATTTTGCAATTTCTTCTTGTTCCAGTGCGCATCCTTGCTTTTTAGTACCCTGCGCGGCGGAAGAATCTTCTGCTTTTTGACCGTCAGCCGTTTAACTGTGTGTTCATCAACTAGGTTAAAAGCAATATCTCCAATCTCTTTTATCTGTTTATCAGGTACAAGGGATTTAATCATATATGCCTCAAAGTTATGATTAATGGCAATCACAAGAGGGGTCTTCTCATTGATGTATGCCGCGGCAATCTGGTTTGATTCTGTCAGCCGCCGCGTCATGTCATCGCGGAGTGCTTCCCATCTCTGCCCTCTGCCATACTGATTCATCAGCCATGCTTCAAATTCTTTCTTGGTGTACTTCCCTGCCTGGTATGCCGCATATTCTTTGGCGTATCGTCTGGAAAACTGTTTAAAATAGTTTCTCGCTTTGCCGTCAAGTTCCTTTTCAGCCTGTTTATATACGTCTGCTAACCGCTTTTCTAACTTTTGTAACTCCTGCTCTGTCCACTTGTCGGATGGATACATGGTTATTCATCCCCTTCTGGGTTATCTTCCGGCGTATCTGGTTCAGGCGGCTCTGTGTAGCGGTTATATGATTCTTCGTCCAACTTTGCCAAAATGTCCGGTACTTCCTCCGGTGCAACAAATGGTAATTTTTTCAGGATGGTTTCTTCATCCAGATAATTTGCTGCCTCAAGAATCATGTCTGTTCGTTCCTTCTCATTACTGATTCTGTTCCGCTTAAATTGCGGTTCGTCATCAATTCCTGCAAGCTCCAGAATCTTTTCGATCGCATCGCCTACGAAGTACTCAAAATCATCTGCATTGTCGTCTAGTGGCTGGTATGCCGCGTCGATATGGTCGTTTGTTGCTCCGGCGGCTATGGTGTGTACATCCAGCGCCCCGAAGTCCTCATAAATTTCTGACCGCATCTGCGTGAGAAACTCTTTTCTGGCGGTATATGGTGGCTCTTGTGTGTATCCCTGTACCTGCCCCTCCTCGGCCTTTGCGATGTGCTGAAATTTGAGCCGGTCTCTGAATTCCGCCAGCTCGTCATCCGTCATACCGTCGGCATTAGAAATGAGCCAAAACATCTGCGCGCAGTCATCTAAATCATTAGCAAAACCACTTTGTACCGCATCGTAAGCATCAATCTTTGACTGCATTCCCCTCAGGGTGCTTATATGTCTTTTGTTGCCAAACATCGGCACAATAGGGAGACTGCTATAATTTTCTTCCCCGATGATTTCGGGTTCCAAATTATTAGCAACCTCGACTCTTTGTCTGTATGCCCGCTTGGGAGCGGTCTCTTTTAATTCTCCAAATTTGCTTTTTGCGCTGTAGGTTGTGTAGCCGTCTACTTCGTACAGCACAACCTTAAATGGTTTCTGCTCGTCCAGTTGCCAGAATCTTATGCCCGCCATCAACGCCCCTGTGTCCTCGTCCCACATCGGAGCGAATTCCGTAAGGGGAAATTCGTGCACGTGGTCCACGTTCCAAAATAAAAAGGACTGGCCATGGATTAATGCATCATATGCCGCCTCCTTGATTCTTGTGTCGAACTTTTGGCCTAACTTGTCTTTAACGCTCATATCGTTAAAAAACACGCCATTTCCTAGGCTGTACGAACAACGCTGTGTATTTAATTTGTGAAAGAAATTAGAGCATATCCGTGCGTTAGACGAAAAATTATCTATCTTTTTTTGGCCTAGCAGAGTGTAATAAACACGCTGAAACTGCAAGATGGTCTCATTTTCCTGCGCGTCATACTTATCCGCCCTTAACGCCTCTTTATATGCTCCTGTACTCTCGTGGAATTTTATAAACTGATTTATAAATTGCCCTTTATCTTTTGCGGCAACAAAATCTTGATATGATAGATACATTGTTATCACCCTAAAATTGATTTGTATTGTCTTGTTCGGCTGCGCTTGACGAGTTTTAATGTTTTTACAAAATACCTGATAGCATCCATTGCGTGGTCTGACTGTTTTATGACTGCATCTCTGCCTTTGTCAGCCGCTATTGGGTCCCATGCATAAATGCCAAACTCCTCGATTGTGTGCGTGCAGGACGGGTCAAATGATAATTTGTCTTGTGTCAACATTGTCTCAACATCTGCTATGCCATCGTTAACAGTGTTATCCGCCTTTTTGACCTTATGCCCTCTACTGCGTAGCTCCACAATGAGAGCGGCAGCGGATGGGTCAACAATGACTAAATCATCTTTCTGCCCGTTTAGCGTGTCCTCTAGTCCTTTTACTAGCTCGCTGACCGGTTTCATTCGGTTGTTTTCTCTGCCTGAGTAATAATACTCTCGTAGACAGTGCCAGTTACCGGTATCTGCTCTTTTTTGCCAGACCAGGAAGACGGTGGCGTTCTGCATGCCAAAATCGGAGCTAACAATTATCTCCCCGCTAGTCTCCGCCTTACAAACGTGCCTTTCTTCCGAAAACATATCATACACAAGTCCCTCGGCTACTGCCCAGTTGCCCAGTATGTAGCGTTGATACCTATGTGTCCCTGAGTACTCTTTTATTAGCTCGTCCACTACCGCTTGAGGCAGACAGCCATCGTGTATGTTGTACGCCTGTTGGAATATATCGGCATCGGAATCCAGAAAGCTTTTAAACCAGTGCTTCGGTCCCGCCGGGTTGCAGGTCCCATCGAAATGACTGTGTGACGTTCTGAGACGAGATTTTAACATCTCGAAGACTTCTTGATTCCACGTTGTCACTTCGTCGCCGTATGCATACTCAATCGTCGCTCCCTGTATCCTTGCAACGTGCTTCTTGTTGTCAGCGCCTAGTGCATATACCTTTTTGCTAAATAGCTGTACTGTGTTGTCACTGCGTATTTCGCCAACTAACTTCTCTCCCCATATCTCTCGCATGGGGTCAAGTATGTTACGTTGTAGCGTGCCTCTGGTGTTTCCCAACATCACAGCCAACCCTAATCCTTTTAGATGTGTCAGGCGTTGAGGAATTACGACCGTGTAGTCAACAAAGGATTTCCCGGAGCCTGTCGCCCCGGTCTTTACGTTCCAACGATGGTTACAGCTTTGCAGGTATTCTGCCTGCTTGCTAGTCAATGGCACTATCGACACCCCCAAGAATCTCAATAGCTTTTGCCAGTGCCTTATCGCTTGCGCTCTCTGGCTGTGGCTTATCACGCCATTGTTCTGGCTTCCTGTTCTTTAACCAAAATATCTGTGCTGTTGTATCCGGTGGAATGTGCTTCTTTGTTACTTTTCGCTCCGTCATTTCTCCGCCTTCGTACTTTTCGCTCGTCTCCTCGTAGCTATACCCTAGTGCCCGTTGTAACAAACTTTTTTCCACCTGTCTGTCCACAACATCTTTTCCCTTTTTTAAGGTATCGGCTAAAATTGGAAATTTTTTCTTCCATGTATACAAGGTATCTGGGTTGATGCCGATGTTTGCCGCAATCTCTTTGTCTGTGCATCCATCTCGTGCCCATCCCTCTATTTTTAGCAACCCTTCTTGGGTCATCCACTCTTGGTATTTACTTATCCCATTTGGGGTCACCTCCTAAATACAACCATAACCCCGTAATGAATTGTTTACGGGGTTATATGAAAGGAAAGAAAATATGAAAAAAATCGTTTACACCAGTTGCATAGCGCAACTAGATACAAGTATAAGGAATTGCACCTTAACAGCCGCCGGGGTAAGACTAATAAGCGGCTGGTCTCTAAACACTTGTAGACCCGCAACCTGTATGGAACGTAAGGCACCGTGGGATAGGTGTCTTGCGTACTCTCTTTTACGCGGGTGAGAGTTTACACTTTTACCACAAAAAGATAGAGGAGGTTATGTCTCACAAAAAGTTACCAGTACTCGTCCGTACAAGTGTATTGTACGACATCTTTTAAGCCATGTTAGACAAACATAAAAAAGAGAGGGAGATAATTCTCCCTCTCTAATATCCCGCATATTTCCCAGCCAAATTGGCGAAAGCACTAAGCCATCTGCGTATAGTCATTTCTGCATATCCGAGCTTATCCGCCGCCCCTGCTATCGTGTATCTATCCTCGAAATATACCAGCTGTACGGCTTTCATTCTGTCCTCACCGTTGTCCATCCCCTCTGTTTGCTTTATCGCCTTGTTAATAGCGTACATCCACAAGGCTGACTGAGCTGTGTTTTCCGTGATCAATTTGTCTGGGTATTTTTTTACCTGCTTTACTGCGTGTCCGTACCAATCATGTTTCGGATTACTCATTTTTTATCCTTTCTGCAATAGCTTTTATTACATTTACAGTTACACCGTTTCCTGCTTGCTTATATAATTGACTATCAGAATTAACAAACTCTGCTTTTTCAAAATAGTCATCTGTCCAACCTTGCAGCCTAAAGCATTCTTTCGGTGTCAGCTTTCTGATTGCTATGTAGCACTGGTATTTTTCATACCAGACAGCATATACGGTCAACTCTTCTGAAACTTGCACAAAAATCCCTTGATTGCAACTGGTATCTAATGTATTTGCAACATCACGTCCAACTCTTCCTCTTCTTGTCTTGCTGTTTGGCATTGAGAAGTTCACGCTGTCAATTCCCACTCTGCATTCTGCATAACCTTGTTTTGTTGCTTCTTTGACTCCAATCGCGATTCCGTGCCGGTCTTGTCCTGTCAGTGTGAACATTGGTTCTCCATCTTCTTTGAACCTTCTTCCGTTCTGACGTTTCTCTGCCCTGTCTGGTGTTAATACCGGAATAGCGATTCCACTATCTTGCCCTGCATGGTTCGATACTCCTTTGTAATATCTTGCCTTCAGGCATCGTGCCTGCTCCGTCATCTTCGATCCTTCACGGCACAAGTCAATGAAGCATGGCAAGGCAACATGGTGTTCCCTTCCGCCACCTTGACAAGTGCTTAATGCTTCTGTGATTCCATCTTGTGCAAATACCTGCGTATTTCTTCTGTAACCGTCCCTGTGGCCTATTATTTGAATACTATCTTCTCTGTCTGCTCTTTCGACAGGAAATACTTCTGCGGAGCCTCTGCCTCTAAGATGCCCGATAATGAAACACCTTTCTCTGTTCTGTGGCACTCCGAAATCTTTGGAGTTGAGCACCTGCCATTCTGCATCATACCCCCCCCTGCTCCATTTCAATGAGCAGTCTGGCGAAATCCCATCCTCCATTAACACTAAGCAAATTCTTAACGTTCTCAATGAAAAGGTAAGTGGGTTTATTTTCTTCTTCGAGTTGTCCGATAAGGTACATAACTCTGAAAAACAAGCTTGAACGGTTTCCTTGAAACCCAAGTTGCTTTCCTGCAACAGAGATGTCTTGACATGGGAATCCGAAACACCAGCAATCTGCTTTTGGAATGTCTCCGGCATATACTCGCCTAATGTCATTTGCGTACCACTCTCCATTCCTGTATTCCTCCTTTAGTATTTCTTTTTGTCGCTGTTTCAACGGCATTTTGCTCAAAAATTCTCTTTGTTCCTGAGTAATCAGATGCATAGATGTGTAGCTCGCAACCGCGAATTTGTCAAATTCGCAAAAGCCAACACATTCATGTCCTTCCAGTTCCATCCCCCTGCGAAACCCTCCGATTCCGGCAAAAAAATCAATAAACTTCATTTTTCTTTCCTCTTATATATGCTCATGCGGTTTGACCGGTTCCCGGTGTTTTTCAGCTTCCTGCTCAATCAATAAGTTATACTGTTCCACAAATTCGTCCTCGCTTATTTCGCCCTGCATGAATTTTTCCGATATACTCACGTAGGTGTTTATTGGTATCCTTTTCAGTCGTTTACACCGCTTCGCAAACTCCTCATCACTTATTTCATCTTTTATGTATTGTTGTGATAAACCCATATATGTATCCGGCTCTATCGCATCTATGTGCTTCTCATCCTCTCTGTCGCTCATACCTTACTACCTCCCCGTCATCCATCCTTATACGGATAATCGTTGGATGCTTGCTTGCTGCGCAAGAATATTTCGCACTTACAATACCCACAGGATTGTGGTGGCTTTCTTTGCATTTATTACGGTCATGGCTGTTTCTATATGCTGTACCGCAAATTTTGCAAATATATCGTTTGTCCTCTAACATCTTCCATCCCTCCTTATCATTCCGCACGCTTTCGTCCACTCCCTCGCAAATCTCTTTTCCGCCAAGTCGCTTGGGAAAAACTTTGTTTTTTTATTTTTATATCCTCTGTTTCTCAGCTCTCTTTCTATGGCTTCTATTTTTCCCCTTGATTTGGGTATTTTCCGCAGTTCGCTCATTGCTTCCCTTAGCTCTTGTTCTGTGCATCCCACCAAGAATGCGGCTCGGTCAAGACTTGGTATTTCATATAGTTTTTTCACTATTTCGTTTTGTATTTTATCAAAATCTTCGTCTTTCAGCCCGTATGGCATTTTCTTTCCTTTCCCCTCCGGAATAAATCCGGAGGAATCAATGGCATATAGCTCCTCATGGAACCGTTAACATGTTGCTGTAATGTGTATCTATCCTTAACCCCGGAGGGTGTCCAGCTATTTTATCCAGTCAAACGGCAATTTATTGACCAGTAGGCAGTTCCTGGTTGTATTTCCCATATCAAAAATACATCCCTCGCAACACTTGTGTTTATTGCAGTACTTCCTGAGCGTTTTTGCCGCTTTTCTTGCTTCTGAGTCTCCTACTTTTCCCATTACGCTACCTCCTTGATCGTGATGCCGTACCGTTCAAGCATTAGTTTTCTCTTGATGATATATTCCGGATTTTTTCTTGTACGTGGGGATTTTACGTCCTCGACAACAATCTTGCCCTCTTTGTCTGTGTATCGGAAATCTGCTGTATATGATACAGGGCGTTCTGTAGTGCCATCCTCTCGCTTCTGGCTGCCTACAAGGATATATCTAGCCTGTCGCTCTAATCCTGTAATTTCCCCTGCTTCTTGCATCGCCGCCAGCTCTAAATAGCGATGCATTTCTTTTTTACTGTCAAACTTTCCGGCTGTCGTAAAAATCTTTTTATTTCTAAATTTGTTCACAGGTAATTCCTCCCGAATGTTTTGATAAATTCTTCTCTCGTTCCGTTGTTCTCCTCCCAGTACTTCTGCGCTAGCTCCTTGAGATACCTGTCTAGTGGTCCGTTGGGGTTGCGATGTACTGCCTCGCCGCCGTTGGTATGGTGGTTCAGGCACAAATAAACTGTAAAACCATACTTTTCGGCTTGTTTTCTGTTGCTACTGCCATATAAGACGTGATGCCTATGCAGATTTCTAGTCGTTTTGCAGAAGAAGCACTCTTTTTTTGTTTGTAGTACGCTATTCATTTCTCTTCTTCCTTTCTTGACTTCCATTTTCCTAACATTTGTTCCAATTCTCTTGGTGTTAGCGTTTCGATTCCTAAATCTTCCGCTTCCTGTATCGTTCCTTTGATTAGCTCACTCATTTCCCGGCTGTCGTAGGTGTGTGAACCTCGCATGAGCCTGTAAAATACTACCTCTTTGCCTTTTTCTAGCCGCCGCCCTATCGCAACCGTGTGAACGTCCTCTTTTTTATACATGATATCGGTCGGAACATTGGTTTTTAAAACTGCTATGTCCCCTTTTATCAGCTCCGGCTGCCCGTATCTGCCTATCATTAAATTTTTGGCTTCCGCCTTGCTCGTGCCGACTTTCTCCGCTATTTTGGTGACTAGGACATGGAAATAGGCGTTTGCCGACAAGCTTCTTTTCTTGCGGAACGGTTTAATTATTACGGACAGTTTTTCCAGCTTTTTCAGTTCGTCCACACCCTTTATAAACCGCTCCGCCTCGTTGATTTCCAGGGTAACTGTTATCTTTTTGCTAAAATAATCCACTGCTAAGTTTTTTATTTTTCCAGTTAAATCCATGCTATTCTAGTCCTAATTCCTTCATGACTTCGGCATACTGTTGTCGTGTCGTCTGATACAATGATTTTAAACCTCTTTGACTTGCCCATTCTTTAATCTGGGCTTCCGTCATTCCTTTTTTTTGCATCAGATCGTAGAGCCGTTTCGCTTCTTTCTCTGTGATAACCTCGTTGCGTTTGTATTCGTCTGTATCCGCGTCTTTCGAGTCGTCCAGGAGAAACAAGCTATTTAACGCGTATTTCCTCGCGTAGCTTGATGCCGCTCCGGTAATTTGTGCCGCGTCCATCTTTGGTTTGCTCTCTTCTTCTCTAGCATATGCTGTAGTACAAAAACTGCTCTCGCTTTCTACATCTTTCAAAACTGCTTTCGCTCTTATGTAAAATCGGTTGCCCAACATAACGATTTCATCGCTAATGGACAGTAGTAAACCTTCTTCGTCTAACAACGGTTTTACCGCCTCGTAGATGTCCTCTAAGCTCCTATAGTTGTATTTGCCAAAGTCGCTGTACTTGCTTTTTGGCACCTTTAACTCTGCCTGAATTCTTTGCAACTTTTTGTGAATATCTCCCATCTTTCTTACCTCACAATCACGCTTTTAGAAGTCTCAATGTGTGCCCCTGTGACCTCTTTCCCGGCTTTAATCGCCTTTTTAATCGCTGTCTTGTCCGCCTGTGGCTCTGGAATCCTGATGTATTCCTCTGGCAGACTGTCTAAGTCGTCAATAGTCACGGACTCGTTGCTCTTGTAAAATACGCTGACTCTTGCCGTTTTGAGCTTTTCGCCGCCAAGAGCATGGGACAGATAGTCCTTGCACCTCTGTGCGGCGTTCTCGCAACTCCTGCGGCGTTTCGCAAGCTTTTCTTCCTCCTCTTTGATTGCCTTCGCTTCTGCGGCATAATTTTTCACCGCCAGCGCGATTCCCTCCACCTTTTTGTCTCTCTCGATGTTGAGAGCCTCAAGTTTTTCAAGGTCAATAATTTCGCCTGTTTCTTCGTCTACGCAATCCATGATTGCACTGTCAATCTCGTATAATGTCATTGTTCTAATTCCTCCTCATATCTCTCGTATTCGCTGTAGTTCGCCGCACCTCGTTTGATTGCTTTGTGTGCTGTTCTGTACTCATATTCTGCCTCAAGGTGCTGTCTTTTTAGGTATTCCCTGACTGGGTCAACGTACCACTCCGCCATGTTTCTCCTCGCTTTCTTCTCCCCATGCCGTTTCAATGCTTTTGCTCAATTCGTTGTAGCCGCGGGCAAAAGCTTCAATTTCTTTCATCCGCAAAACGCCTGTTTTTTGTACCTTGTCTTTAAATAGCTCTAAAATAGCTCTTGCAATCGCCTTGTCCTCGACTGTGATTACAACACTTGCAGGAATCACACCTTTTTTCTCTAAGACGTCCTCATACTCTCTTTTCGCAAAGCCGTTTACGCTAATCATTGTGTTATTCATAACCTAATCTCTCCTTCTTTCCTGCTATCCAATCCCCTAATGCTCCCTCGCACTGTTCCGGGGTATAATTTTTATTATCCTGCTCTAACCGCCCAACTATTTCTCCCAGCGTGGGTAGTTCTGGTGCTGTTTCTTTTCGTTCTATCGCTCCCGCCGCTTTTATCATTTCTTGGAGTTTCGGCGGGTACTTGTCTATCTCCTTTTGTGCTTCTAACGCCGCTCTGTAGCTTCTGAGAAAGTTTGACTGTATGACCGTCTGAAAGTCCGCTGAATCTACTACCGCCCAGTCATGGAGTGTCTGCGGCGTTCCTACTGCCCTTTGCAACGTAGGGGGCAGTTTGTCAAACTCCTCTCTGTAGCCGTAAATCCCATTACTGCACGCCTTTGCAACTGTTGCCCACGCTTCCTGCTCGCTCAGGTAGCTGCTTTCCGCTTTGAGCTTACTGGCGCACTCTAAAATATCTGCTGGTGTCGGTGGAAACTTGCCGGTTGTCATATACATCTGTGCCGCCACACTTATTGTCTGGTAGTCGTTATTCTTACCTACCAGGCGGTACCACATGTCCAACGCCTGTTCGTTGGGAACAAATCCCGGAGCCGTGTAAACGGTTTTTAGTGCGGCTACGATTTTAGAAAACTCCGAAATCGTCATACATTCCGCCTCCCTCCTGTTCTTTCTGTGCTGCCCAGTGCTGTATATCTCCGTACAGTCGGTCGTTGATGTTCTTCACGCTGTCGTTACCTGTTTTCAGTTCGAAAAGTCCTAGCCACTCTTTATCCAATGACTGGTCTATAATCTGTTTCATCAGTCCAACATCACCGCCAGATAATTCATGTAACTTTTTGAGTAATGCTTTTAAAGCTCTATCCGTCCGAACCGGTTTTCTAATCTTCTTCCGCATGGAAAGAAATTCCAGAAACTTATTGTTTAGTTCCTCGTCCTCAAAGTATCTCGCGGGCGCGCCTTTATCTTTAGTATTATTACTAGTATTATTATTAGTATTATATATATTAGTATTATTGGTGGTCATTTTGACTATACCCCGTACTCGTTTTGACTATAGGGGTGTCAGCTTTTT
>ERZ1108170.342-NODE-342-length-38809-cov-7.997316_pt1 | contig 38809 bp, 33 predicted proteins | sample MGYA00403705_ERZ1108170 | MGnify/ENA primary metagenome ERZ1108170 (study PRJEB35170, sample SAMEA104062422) | human gut metagenome | biome: human gut; feature: human-associated habitat; material: faeces | place: Denmark | collected 2012-06-15 ...
GAGGGTCACAGTCCCTCCGTAGAAGGCCAACCGCCTACCGTTATGGTGGCACCCAATGAAATTTTATCATAGCTCCATGGCATTTTCAATGTAATATCACTCTAAATCGACAAGAATGTACATCAAGGATATTGCATATTGTCTAAAGTCTGCTTGCCCGCTTAAAATTTGGATTCTATCACAACAGGGTTTCCTTCTTTATCCTTATAGTTACCGATAATGTCTACCAGCTTATCGAAATCACACATTCCATCTCTAATATCATTATCATGTCTAAGCTCATCAATCGCCTGGGTCAACGTTTTTCCAACTATATTCTTTCCTATTATAGTATTTACAGCTTTCACTTGACTTGGAAATGGCTCATAGCTTTTAAATTTCCACACCTTTTCCTTGACCTCATATATTGCGGTGTTTGGCTTAGCATCTATAATTACAATCACCCACATGACTGCATTATATAGCTGTTTTGCAATTGGATTCCACTTCACTTCTTTGGATTCATTACCTCCAGAGGCCTTGCTGCCTTTCTTCCCTGTTCCTCCCTCTCCATGCAGGGGATTAAGCAATGGCAGTCCCTCATGATTTATTTTCTTAAGGAAATCTCTAGCTGCGGTCATCCCACATTGGATTATCTCTTTCTTGCCATTTGCCTTGCTTGTGGCTTCAAAAATATAATAATCATTTTCAATTGTCTGACCTGCGTCACTATATTTTGTCTGACCATTTAGCAGTTGAATGTGTGCTACTGGCACAACATTATAATTATTTACGATATATTGTCTTCTTTCTTCACTTCTACACTCCATAAAAATCATCTCCTTCCTGATTCCTTATTGTATATGTCTTTCTATAATAAAATGGCTGCTCCATGTGAAATTAAATATCGGCTTCTAAGAAAGAAATGTTTAAGGCTCTTATGGGGGTATAAGCTGTCACCATAAAAAAATTTTTTTACCGGTGTAACGCCATCTCCATATGTACAGCTTTCATTTTCTCTCTTAGAAGCAATTTTTTGTTGTCACTTGGTTTATATCACTATTTGCTTTGTTTCTTAGCAATCTTATGCAGCTTATCTACTGCCTGCTTCCAATCCATCTCTTGGATATTCTCATGTGTCAGCCACATTGCCACATTTTCAACTTCTTCCAAAGAATGTAATTCCTCCTCAACTGAAAAACCCTCCTGTTTGAGTTCCATGCCCTCAAATCCAACACTCCATTCCATTAGATATTTATCTGCATCTTTTGCCCTTTTAACTTCCACCGTAACCACTGGTCTGTTAAGGATTCCTCTAACTGAATCATTTTCTTCCTTAATGATATACTTTTCCAATGTTGGAATATCACTTGCCTTTGGCATAAACTGATATTGCATTTTCATCTCATAATACTTGTTTAAAGTATCCTTGTTTAAATGACTCATTCTATCCTCTAAAAATTCATATGTTCTACTCATAATTTTAATCTCCTTTACGATTGCTATTTGTTATATTTTTTATGGTGCTCTTTTAAATGGAGAGCACCAAGAACCATGTTATATGTCGCGGTCCATGAAGTAACTATGCATTGCATCGAAGGTATCTGTTAAGCCATCATTTAACTGCATGTGTGTATCCTCATCAAAAGGATTCTCTAAGTAAAATTCTAGTAAGTCATGTAGTGAACGCATACAAACCAAAAGCCATTGTTTCTTTCTCATATAGATTTTCCTCCCATTATTTTTATTAGCCACTCTTTTTTTGTGTGGGAAAGAGTGTTAAAACCCATATTCATAAATTGGTTTTCATCCAAACACATAGGCATAGGATGTCAACAATTTTTAGTTTGCAAATTTTAATAACTTTTTAGTGCTATATGCGCCATAAATGTCCCTAATATTTTCTTCATATTCTTCTTTGTTAAGAAACTTTTTTCTTTGTTCCTTTACCATTTTATAAAGATTTCTTGAAGTATCATGTGGCATTCCATAAATTTTTTGCTTTACCAGCTTGCCAGTGAATGTATCAATAAGCATAATATGCATTGCATATCCCTCACCATCTACAACCTTTTGTAATTTTTTAAGATTTTTGCTCAGATGAACATTATATGGTGCATCCATCCAGCCATTGTCACCAACTTTTATGATAAAGAAAATAATTCCTCTTAAGGAAAGTAATTTAACCTTTACCCCTTTTCCACCTTCAAATTGACTTATCTCTTTTGGAGTAGGTCTGTTCATCAATACACACACACTCACTCCACTGTCATTAATATCAACAATACAACCATCTGGGCGACCTTTCATTCCTTCTATAGGTTGTCCACAACAAATTTGTTCAAAATTCTTCATAATATCCACCTTTCTGCTTGTCATCAAGCGATTAAATCATTGTTTATGTTCAATATGTTTTAGCAGTGGGTGCTCTATGTTTTTAAGCACCCACCAAGTTTTCCTATGATGCCATGTCCATGTCATCTAATTTTCCATTATCCTTTAGTGCCTTGAAGTACTCATTGAATACGCCTATCAACACTGGTACTACGATGGAATTTCCTGTCAATTTATAAATCTCATTTGGAGTAAAGTCTTTTAGCTTTTCTCTTTCTTCCTTTTTCAATCCCATAAGCACCATACACTCATCTGGTGTAAGTTTGCGGATATTCATATCCTCAATTGCCTTTAAATCCACTCCAGCTTTAGCTAATCCCTTTTTAGATACCTTGATGAACCTATCATCTGTTACATCTTTCTCAAAGATAAAGTTATCGTAGTTTCTCGAACCACTTCTTGTCGAGATTGTAAAAGCCTTTTCACACTTGCTAGGATTATGCACTCTTATAGGATATGGATTTTCGTCTCTCATCCCTCTTTTAATGAATCCCGCTTTTGCCTTTGGTGTGAGATTGAATTGTGAGGATGGATTTTTCTCCAACACATCACATAGCTTTGTTTCAAGTGGGATTGGTGCTGGGTATGTGAAGCATGGGTCAAATCCAAGAGTACATAAAATATATACTCTTTCTCTATGTTGTGGCACCCCATAATCTGCAGCATCCAATTTTTTATAATCCACATGATACCCTTCACCTTGAAGGAATGCGATTAAGCGGTTCAATGTATGTTTATGCTTTTTATTTAGGATTGCAGCGACGTTCTCCATGAAAATCATCTTAGGCTTTTGCTTCATTTGAGATAGCACATCTCTTAAGCTCCATATAATGGAAGAGCTGCTATCTTCACCTTCCTCGAATCCTTTAGCTTTGCGGTTGGCTATCGAAATATTTTGACAAGGGAAAGTGAAACTCAACAAATCACATGGGTACTTGCTCCAATCCACCTTAGTAACATCACCAAGATTGACCAATGTTGGACCATGTAATTCTTTGTATGCCTTGATTGCCACCCTATCAATTTCAGAGTAGGCTACACAAGTAAAATCAATGCCCAACTTCTCTCCCACTTCTTTTAGTGCAAGACTTGTCGCTCCAAGGCCTGCACATGTTTCAATGTAAGTAAACTGCGGTCTTTTTTTGCCTGGGAATGGGATAATCTTGTCATTACCTTTTTCCACACCCTGATAGCCATATGTAGATACATTTTCATTTCCTACTGCTTGTGCAAGTTCTACCTCACTTGCTATTGTTTTGTTTACTCCAGCTTCTTTTGCTGGAAATTCAATAATCTTATTATTCATGTTTTTGTTCCTCACTTTCTTTGTTTTATCTATTACTTATGGATGGTGTTATCTAATTTCAATAACAATTGGATTATTTTTGTTCTTATACTCCTCATACTCAGAGTCCGATAGTGAATGCATGGAAATTGTCTGCATTTCTCCAGACAAAAAAGCTCTTCCATAATATCTGGGAATCCATAAATATTGCCTTTCCTTGGCAAATGTATCTGGATGCTTTAACAAGAATTTTTGATATTCTTGTAAGTCATCCTCTATGCACTGCTTCAATGCTTTTGTAAGAATCCTACATTCATCAGGTGATTGACAAAAATCCTTATTGCTCAATGAAAGTTTTGTAACCCTCCCAACACCTGTCATCTGTGCGCAGCACTCTGTTTCTTTTCCATTTTTTAAATTTGTAACTGTAACCTTTATTTGCATAATGAATACCTCCTTAATTCCATTATTTGCTAATTTGTGTTTTTTTCTGACGTTTACCAAGGTGTCCCTTTTCTTCTGGTAACAACTTCTTTTTCTGTTTGCCTTTGCACCATTATCATTTTTTGCAAGGTGTCTTATTCCGTTGTTCCTTAATTTCATTATCAGTCCATTTTGGTTTTTTTCTGACGTTTACCAAGGTGTCCGCATAAAAAAAAGACTTGACATCTTACTTTCATTCAAAAAGTAAAAAATCAAATCTTTTCCATGTTATTTTTCATATGAGAGCTATATACCAAGCTCATGGTAAATATCTGCTACACCTTTTTTTATTTTTCTTTTCTTAACTTTAGGCAATGGATTTCCCTCTGCATCTGTTTTTAAACTTGCTATCTTTTTTGCCCTGTCAAACAATTTTTTATATTCCATGCAGATATTTTCCTTTTCTTCTTGTGTTTCTGCATTATCATACTTCTCAACATAATCTATCGTCTTAGTCTCTATGGCATACATCTCTTTCTTAATATTTTTTTCTTTTAATTTGTAAATGCTAGTCTCTTCATCAAGGTATGGCATATTTCTCAAACGTGATATTTCGCCATTGATAGTTCTTTTTTGTTTATTTTTTATGGCTAATATTTCATTCTTATTTTTATATAGGGTTTCTATTTTGTGTATCTCTGCACATGTACGCATTCCTCTAAGCTGATAATCACACCTTTTTTGCCAGTTTGTATGCATTTTAGCTATCTTCATGGCATCCAGTTTTAGTTTCTTTTGTATATATTGCATTTGTTCTTTTGATATGTCTAAACTTTGTTTCCTTATCTTCTTTCTCCTTAGTTTATATTTAAAATTAATTTCCTTTCCTTTATCCTCATTTTTTTCATTTACATTTTTTTTATCTACATTTTTTCCATCTACATTTGTTTTATCAAGATGACCAGATCCCCTTAACCACTCCATATATTTAATGGTCATTTGTTCCGCTTTCATCTGCTGCTCATTTTCATCTTCATTGAATGAGCCATCCTGATTTGTATATCGACTCTTATATATTGATGAATAGCCCCAGATTGCTTCTATATTCCTATCACAAAACTGTTGATTTCTCTGTCCAATACTAAGTCTATAGCAGTTATGGCAAAAGAATAACTTGGTTTCTGTTTCTGCCATTAAATATAATTCATATTCCAAAGCTTCTTCAATACTTGAAAATTTAACTTCCCCTGTCTTTAATTTATATTGCCATCTTTTACTTTCTTCCATATGAAAATATTTTTTATATCCAGACTTAAATCTTCCTTTTTTTCTACTTTTCTTTTCTGACTTGCTATCAGCTGTCATTTTTTCTGGAGGAACAAGTTCAAATATAGCACATATTTTCTCCCTGTATTCCCATTGAAGCCTGTTAATCTCTCCCCAATGTTCCTCATAATATCTACCATATTTTAAATCAAGGAAATAATCCATAAAGGCATACATTATATCTGGCAAAACTCCTACAGCATACCTGTAGCAGTCTGCATCTTCCTCTTTCAACGTTCCATCATCATTCCTTTCAATGTCAGAAAAATCATGGCTATTTACATAATATTTTTCACCATCTGACATATTCACTAATAAGCCTTTTCTATATTCTTCCAGATTAAAGTTAATAAAATCAACTAACAAAGTTCCAATTGGTCTCTTTTCAGGCTGCTGTTCCATTGGATTATTTTCATCTATATATTGAGCATATTCTGTGTTGTCTTCCTTATCATAACCAAATCTAATTTGCATTGGCTCTCTCCCTTTTTAAAAATTGTTTACCTATGTCAAATTATACCAGAATATAGAGTGCCCTTCCACATAGACAAAACTTTTTCTACGGCAAAAATACTTCTAGCCCTAGTAAAATCAATGGTTTGGTGGATTTTTATGCTAATTTTAACCCCCCAATTTTTGTATTTAATAATAAGGATTATTTTGGTTTAAACAAAATATGCTTCTAAGAAAGAAAAAGCTATTGCACCATTACACATATGCTGTATCTGTCTATGAAAAAATTTCTTAGCAGACCGCCACCTCTCTCCTACAGTTGCATCCTCTTTTTTCTTCTTAGCAGCACTTTTTCTTTGATAGTGCATTTTTTCAGAATAATCATTGCTACCAATATCTACAATACATTAAGTAGTTAAAAAATGAGGGACTTTTCCTAATACGCAGCTACTTGCTATAAAAAATAATGATAAACAAGATTAATGGAGTAGAGAGACCTCGCCTCCACAATGAAAACTAAAAGTTTTCAAAGTTCCGCCTTCAGCACCAGAACAAAAAGGGAGCCGCTGGCTCACCCTACGGGCAACCTTTTTTGGTGCTTTGGTTCGCTCGGTCTCTCTTCATAAAATCAATCAGTACATGAAAAGCATTTTGTTTTAGAAGTGCTGTTCTAACGAACAGGGGGCATCATCTGCCCCAAAAATATACAAAGGAGATGATACAACATGAAATACATTCCATTAAAACATGTCTATCCAAAAGACATAAGATGCATGAGCATCCTTGCTAAATCTGGTGCCATGGATAGAGATACCTTCCATAAAATGGAGATTACAGATAACAGAATAAAGTCCTATCTCCATGCAGGACTTATCAAAGAAACATCTGTTGTAGATAAAAATGGTAATGGCATAAGAACCTACTTTGAGTTAGGAAACAAAGGCAAGGACTTCTGCAGACATGAGTGCCACAGTAAACATTTTATTAGCAATGCCAATGCTTCTACACACAATGCCAAGGTATCAGAATACCTTGTAAACAATCTCTCTAAAAAGGAACTTGATAGTTGTCTTTCCGAAAGAGAATTGCAGCCATTTATTGAAGACCGCTTACAGGAGTATCTTGATAAACAGGAGCATGACCACTATCAGGAGCTTGTGGATGCATTACAAAACAACCAATTAAGTATGCCTGACATCATTTACAAAACTGAACTTGGCACTTGGGAAGCAATTGAAATAACAACAGATAGCTATGGCAATGAAGAGATAGAATCCAAAACAATGACTTGTGAACTACTCTCTGTAGAAGTCACATTTGTACACACATAAACTTATAAAGGAGATGAAAATACCTATGAAACACACAACACATATGCTAACAAATGAGCAAAAAGAAGCTCTATTTAATAAGCACAAAGATTTAATCTCACTTGTGCATACATTAGGAGATATGGCATTGAGAAAGCAACTAAAGGTTCTCTACTGCATGTTACACCCAGATGCAGATATTACAGATGTTGAATTTGCCATTGCTGAACTAATAGTGAGTGGCTTCCTGCTTCAGGTGCAAATTCAAAAACCAAGCAAGACACAAATGCTCTATCTTAGTAAATACCCAAGAAGTTACTTCTATAATAAAGAAACAACTGGTGATGTGCCTGCATTAAATTTCACAAATGCCAAGGTCTATAATCAGATTTTTAAGGTGGAATATATTATCCAGCATTTAATTTCTGATATGAAACAAAGAAACCTTTTAATATCAGAGGATAATCTTCTATCCTATCTGTATTGGTCATCCTCAAATATTCTATTACCAGGCAACCAATGCAACACCTTTGATTTTTATGAGAGATTCAAAGATGTATGTGAGAAACAAGGGATTACCCTTGATTATGATTTTACTAGAGATTATGAGATTGCTTCTTATGAAAAAGATGCTTACATCTGCAACCAATTAAAACAAGACTTACCATTGAAGCAATGTAAAGCCAAAATACAGCGAGATACCGAAAGAAACTCTTATACCTCTGATACTGAAAAAAGCAAATATTTTTATAACCTTAATAATTTTCATAAACAAGGATTTATCATTGAAGAAATACTACCAGATAAAATAAAGATTGCGTATTTTGATGCTGGAAACAATATCAATGTGAAAAAGCTATATAAAAATCTTTCTTTCATATATCTCATGTTTAACAGATATTGCAAGTTCAAAGATTTGCTTTTAGAAGCTACTGTTTATGTCTGGGATAAAGAAAGAGCATCCCACCTTGCAAAAGAAGAAGATATTGAGGCCTATGATTTTTACAATCAGGAAATGTCTGGTTACAGCAAGAAAATCAATGCCCTGAAAAGTGTAGGACTGCTCCCTCAACATTGGGAAAACATTAATACAACCTATATAAGCCTTGACATATATGACAAATATAACTTAAGACCTCAAAGCTAAAGCATAAAATAAAATCTCTTGTTCACAAAATAACATAATCAAGCACTAAGATTTTATTTCATGCACACCATATTTTATTTTACACATACCAAATTTTATAATATGCCATTTTATAAAATGACATTTTACATAGATGAGAAAAGAAAGGAATTGAAAACTCATGAAAAATACTAAGACATTAGAATTAACAGATTTAGAAGCCATGCTCCTCGCTATCTGCGCCACTATCAATAGACCCATTAGAAAAAGCCAGCTTATCGAAATGGTAACAGACCTATTTGAATGTAATAACCAAAAGCAAGTGGACTTTGCAATCTTAGACCTTATAGAGCAGGAGCAGCTTATAGAATATAAGCATTTTATTGTTACACCAGATTTCTATGCAACATGGGATAAAAAGGTTACTGCACAGGATGAAGGCATTATCAAATATCTACTTTCCTTAAAAGAGGAAGCAAAGCATGATATTTTCTTTAATGTATATGCACCAGAACCTCTTACACCATCTACCTTCTTTAAATATATAAATATGGTCTACCCTGCATTACTACATAGAGAAGATACTGCTCTTGCCTATATGAATTATTTTGACAGTGTCCTTGCCTATGGTTTAAATAACAGCTTCTATGCAGAAAAAAATGATTACCCTGCTAACCATTGGTTTAGCACTTTCTTTGATAACCCTGATTGCAGATTGATTATCAAGAACATTGACCTCCATAAAAATCATGTTGACTTATTTGTTATCCTCTTACCTGGCAAGACAAGAAATTATTCTATGGCAAAGGAGCAATTACAGGAATTGGAAGAACATATAAAAAATTATTTTGAACTACAAATGATTATCCACACCAAGAGCAAACCACTCTCCATGCTCACAGGAGACGCTAGAAGAAAGCATTCAGGAGGAAAATAACTTATGTCAGGTTATGCACAAAAGAAAAATATTGAAAGAATACAAACCATTCCAGATGCTTTTCCTTTACAATGTTATCTGCCTTACAGTGCAATAGATGAGCCAGCCATCATGGTTGGCATGGATTCTGGAGTAACCAACAATGCCTTTGCCAACTTGGAATTAATACAGAAAAATGGCGCGGTCGTAGATTTTAAATATAATGATGCCTATTATTATGAAAATGACCTTGCAAAATTATGGTCTCAGATTGATAAGCAGATATTCCTTTGCAATCAGTATTTCAACCTTTTCTCCCACAAAAATGTTGAATGTCTGACATTTGAAGTAATTCCTGTCACATCAAGTAAAAGACTGCAATCAGTGCTTGCTGCACAGGCAACAACAAATATCATTTCACTCATGGCTTATCAGTTGCACCATACCTATAAGCCTATTCCACCCAAGGCAATTAAATATTGCCTTACAGGGGATGGAAATGCAGATAAAGATACTATTTGCCAAGCTGCTTTTTCATGGACTAAGGATGAAAAGCTCCTCTACAACAACCACATGGCAGATGCTTTTGCTTGTGCTTTCTACAGCTTCTTTCAAAAAATGAAAGATGATTGCAAGGCACACAATATCTCTGTTCCAGATAAATATGCAAGAATGGATTGGAATTTCAAGAAGTCATAATTTGCCTTTTTTCTTGAATATTCTCTAGATCATGTTCATGAAATATTATCTTGAATAATTAAGAGTTCTCTTAATTGAGAACTCTTTTTTATAAATTATACTTATTTAAGCACTCCATTTTGTTATATAAACATAGTTTTCATCACTACCAGTAACTTCTAGATAATATAGTCTACTTGGATTACCTACACCATCACCATAATTATAACCAGCCATAGCATTTGAAATATAATCTGCATTTAATTCATCTTTACTTAATGGCAACCATCCAGAACCCCAAGAGGCTTCAGCTTTTATACTAGGGTCCCATTGCATACCTTGAGCTTCTATTTGTGAACGATAATAAGCAATGGCTTCTTCTGGTGTATATTTATTACTTGTAGTTGGTTGTTCTTGTGGTTGAGTTTCTTCCACTTTAGGTTCATTATTTGCAGGTTGCTCTTCTTTTGCTGTATTAGAGGTATTATTGTTGCTTGTGTTATTGTTTGTATTAGCACTCTCATTTTTTGTACTTGTTGTATCTTTTTTAGTTGAAGTATCTTTCTTAGTTGTATTTTTGGTTGTGCTATTAGAAGTTTGTTCACTTTCTTGAACTTGAGTATTTGTTTCAACTTCTTCATTTTCATCTACCAATTTAGCATCTTCAACATCTTTTGTTTTCATTAAGAAATATTTATGTTCTAAATTTACATAACAATAATCATCATTACTTGTGATTATTTGAATATCAATATTTTCCTTAGTATAACCACACTTCTTTTCATTCAAATAATAAATGTCTACACTTTTTGTTAAAGTATAGTTTTTATCACTTGGTTTCATTGTACTCATATCATATTGATTTCCTTCAGAGTCTACTCCCTCTTCAAGAAAATATGTTTCATATTCTGTATATTTAGGTTCTTCATTTTTTTCTGTTTCTTGTACATTTTCAGTATCTTGAATTTCTGTTGCAACAACATTTTCTGTATTATCTTTTGTATTTGTCTTTCCACATCCCATCATTGATAAAGAAATGCAAAGTACTAAAACTAATGCTAAAATATTTTTATTCTTCATATTATAATCATCCTTTCTTTTTTTATAAAATAATAAAGAGGCATTAAATCTAATACCTCTTTATTCAATTTTTTAATTATTAGTTGTTTGACTATTTTTATATTCTTCTTTTAATTGGTCTAAATCAAAAGCATCTTTGTAATACACCTTATATTCAATGCTTGTATCATCTTCATTAGCAAGTTCAATATAATATGTACTCCAATTCAAAATATTATCAGAACCATCTTCTGGATAATATAATTGATTTTGAACCATTTCTACATAAGAAGCATCATTTTTACTAACTTTTACTGTAACAGAACCTTCCATATCTGATGGTTTGGAATCTAAAATAGTATGTTCTACTACTGAACTCATTAAACTAGTTTCAATAGCATCTTTTACCATATCTTTAGTAACAGTGGCTTCATTATTTCCATTACTTGAAGTATTGTCTTCTTCATTTGAAAAATCTTTTTCTGATACATATAAGTATTCATAATCAGTTCCACTTACTGGATTCTTGAAACGATGCCAAATACTATTTACTCCATGTTCAGTAATTGTAATTGTGGAACCTTCTTTGATATTTCCTACAAAATAACCATCAACTGAATATACAGGAATTTTTGAAGTTGCAGTAACATCAATTGATTCATCTTCAAATTCCATATTTGTAAAATCATATTCTGAAATAGTACTTGAATCATCAAATTCAATGATGTCATTTTCTGTAGCTGATGTATCATCTTCTCCAGCAACTACTACTTCTTCTTTCATAGTATCTTCTTCTGTAGTAGGTGTTTCCTCTACAATAGCATCATCTGTTGCAGATGTTTTAGTTCCACATCCTGTAAGTGCAGTCATTGACATTGCCATAGTTAGTGTAAGTGTTAAAAATAAAGTTCTCTTTTTCATCATTTATTTTCCTCCATAATTCTATTATTGATTGTTTTCCTGATTTCTCTTATCTGCTCTATCAATGAGTAAAAAGCTGATAAATATACATGCAATTCCAAGTGCTCCGAGTGCTGGCTTAAATGTAATTATCCAGACTGGGAGCAGAATAATTGCTGCTATTGCAAAAACTGTTGAAAGTTTTGTATTGGCTACAAAACCTGCACCCCATGCTAATATTCCAAAAAGTATGACAAGCCCTTCTCCCTCTAATACAAGTGGTATCATAGTCATAATTGCAAGTACAATTGTGATAGCCCATGTGATTTTGTTCTGTGTACTGACCCTCTTCTCATAAGCATTTGCCATCTTCACATTTTCTTTCAGGTATGGGATATATTCTTTTACCCACTTCTGTAAATATCTTGCCCTGTCTGCATTTATCTTTACTGGGAAATCATTTGGGTCAAGCTTATTTTCTTCAAATGTCTCAACTATCTTCTTTTGTGTCTCCTCATCAATGGCATCATTGCAGCATTCCACCAGTTCCCTTATCTGCGGTGCCCTTATGACTATGTGCTCATTTGGATTTTCATTTTCTATCTGCACATTGTTATTTGCAATTATGATAACAGAATAGATTGGAACCTCTATTCCCAGATGGTCTTTGATGAAGCTCCTTGTTGCATTGCAATGCCTCTCATTCTGTACAAATGCAGATGGCTTGTTTGCAATCAGCCTTCCATGCTCATTAAACAGTTTCCATTCTCCATTATCTGGCATGTAAAGTACCTGACCAGAATCACCATAGTTCTTTACCTCACATACAAAAATGCCCTTGCTGTTCACTATATACACATCTGTTTCTGATGTATCACCAGTCTCTTCATATGCTGGAATAACTATATTTTCCATAAAGTGGAATTTGTTTCGATACTGCCTTAACACCTGCCCTACATAATCTTCCCCATCTTTTCCCTTCTGGGCAATCCTTACATGTTTGTCTGTATCATCAATGAGATTTTCAAAATTGTTAAAGATTATCTGGGTATCTAACTGAATATCTCTGTTTGATTCTGCTCCATACAAAAAGTTCCGGATATCATACAGTAGCCTGTCCATTGGAATTTTTTTAGGCTTTTTAGTCTGGAATATTACCTCTATTGGCTGACATGTAAACAGCTGGATGGTCTTGAAAAAATCAATCCAGAAAATTTCTGGAACCTCTTCATTCAATAGCTGCTTGGTTTCACCCTGTATAGCCCACACATCCTCCTTATCCTTATCATATAATTTGACATGGTCTTCATTTTTGGCTTCAAGAACAGTCTGCACTTCTACAGGATAACCGCTGACAGTTTCCCATCTTGCATTCCAATCCTGCTCATTTAGCCCACTTTCCTTTTTTATTTGGTTAAAGTCTTCAATAGCTTTCCTTTCGGTGTATAGCTTTCTTACTCCAGTGCCTATGGCATCTACAATTCCCATTATGCTCTTCCCCTTCTTTAGTTATTTTCCATAAGAGCTCACTCATTCCTTTTTATATATTCAATATATTACCCTTATGTCTATGGTACCATTATAGCGCACCTTAGGGATAATGTGCAAGGCTTATATATTCAATATCTTACCCTTGCAATATTTAACTAATTTTCAACTAATTGCACATACACTAGAATAATATCAGCAATTTATTGCACATATTTTCTAAGGGAGGCGATTTGGCATGATAAACTATGAGCCATTTTGGACTACTATGGAAAAAAGGGGATTGACCGCTTATCAGCTCATCTATTATTGGGGTATCTCAAGCAACACTCTAAGGAGAATGCGGCATAATGAAGCAATCAGCACTCCAACTCTTAATGAGTTGTGTCTGATACTTGACTGCTCGGTGGAAGATATTTTAAAATTTGAAGCTTCTAAAGAAGAACAGGAAGAGCTTGCTCTTAGAAAGCAGGAAATTGTGGACCGAAAAAGCAGGCACAAAAAAAATAAGCCCTAAACTTCTCTTCTTGAGATTGTTTAAGGCTTATTTTACATTTTCAGCTAACCTGCGCCGTCTAAGGCAGCATGAAGTGAATCCTTTTGAATTGTGACTGTTTAGGTACTGTCACCACCAACTATCTACTTTTTTGCATTACAGGTTGCAGCCCTTACCGGGCTCCCCCTCTTTGTGGGGTTACTATATTATAGATAGCACTGAAAAAATTATTCCAAATAATGAAAAATCAACTGATTTATTAGCATTTTTCTAGTCTTCTTTCCTCTCTTGCATCTGTCTGGATTATCACAGAACCATATTTATCCCTGATATGGGACATGGATACTGATTTTTTATGGTACTTGTAGTAATCATCAAAGTGGATTATCCAACATTTCTTTTGCCTGTTATAATTCATGCCTAATACTTTTAGCTCTTTTCTGTATGGATAGGTCTCACCCCTTACATATACCCATGTGCCACAAAGCTCAATCTCAAGACCTGCAAATTTTGATAATGCTACTATGATTGCTCTAAGCTGTTTATCCTTCTCCCAATCATATGCCTGTTTTTGGCGGTCTGTTTGTTTCTTATAATTATCTGAATGCTCATAGGTATCTTTTAACTGTTGAAATAGTAGGTCATATTCTGCATTAATCTCCTGCATCATGCCGGTCGTATCATTCTTATTATTGTCTGGATGATATTTGATAAGCAGTCTTTTATATGCAGCTCTTAATGTATTAACATCTTTTAAATCTTCCTGATTGAACCATTTCATAATCTATGCACCTCTCTTTCACAACATATCATGTTCCATGAAACTAAAATAAGATGGTCCACCAATTACTATATGGTCCAATAACTCAACTCCCATAATATCTCCAGCATCTTTCACTTTTTTTGTGTTCACTATATCCTTTTCACTTGGAGTACAATCTTTGGATGGATGATTATGGCACAGTATAATTCTGGATGCACCTGCTAATAATGCCCTTATGTATATCTCCCTTATTCCCAGAAGGCTCATATCTATTGTTCCTTTTGATAACAAGAAGATACCAAGCACCATGCCTTTTGTATTGAGAGCAAGCAAATAGCAATGCTCTTCTCCTAATTTATCCATCTCTAATAATTGCATCATTTCTGCAACATCTGCTGAATTGGTTATGCTCTTTTTATCACATTCCAATGCTTTTTCTTCCACCAGCACCATGTGGTAATCATCTGTAATCCTTGTATCATAAAATGTTATTTTCATTATCTATGTACCTCACTTTCATTTAATAAGGGACAAGCACAATTGCCTGTCCCTTCCCTGTCTGGCTTATAAAAGCCATCTATATTAAATTTTTATGCAGGCATATGTTAAACTGCATCATGGAAAGAATAATTTTCCGATCCATCAGAGTTGCACTCTGATGGGGTGGGAGTTTCTTCCTGCTCCACATCCAAATCTTCCTTGCTTGGAAGTTCCTCTATCGGAAGTTCTTCCTCTGTATTTCCTTGCATTTCTTTTGATGTATTTTCACTCACACCATCTGACAGCATTTCCTCACTTTCTTCTTTAGCAGCAAGTTTTTCTTTCACCTCATCTACAAGGTCTTTGAGTTCTTCTGGTATCTCTAGCTCCAGATAGTTACAGAAAGATTCAGTCATGACTGCCATCCTGCCTTTTATCTTTTCAAGCTTTGTAGAGCCTGAAGAGCAGAAGGTCTTATACACTTCCATAAGCTCATCTTCCTGGGTGAAATACTCATACCACTGTCTGAAATACATTGGTTTTATTTCCTTATCCATGGCTGCATCTGCAAGATATACAAGCATTGGGATTGAAATTTTTCTAAGCTGCTTGTTCTTCTCTGGGAAAGCATCTGTAAGGTACTGAATTGCAGATTTCAAGATATTGCACTGCTTATCACTGTACTTTTCCCTGATACTTTCAGAATACTCCAGAATGGAGTTCTCTGAGAAGTCTTTAAGTTCAAAATCTGACACATTGTTTGTATCCAGTAACATCATGCCCTGGATAAGCACCTTCTGGTCATCACTTGCCTTAAGCTGTGCTTTGGAGAAGTTACAGCTTGTGGTAAAAAATTTAGTAGTAAGAAGCTCATTGATAAGTTCTGCAATCTCCACACCCACTTTTGCTTTTGCCACCTGACTCTTTGTAAGAGGTGTGCTGTTGTTAAGTCTGAAAAAGATTTCCTCTATTTCCCTGTTGCTGCACTCTTCAAAAGCTATGATTTCAAATTTATATCTTTTGATTTCATACTGAACAGGCTCCTCCAAATCACAGAAGTATTTTCCTGCTATCTGATACTCCACATCCTCAATGGTAATTGATGGGATATTTTCATCAAGTGGAAACTCACCCCAGATGTAACTTAATACACTTGTAAGTCTTTGTTTGCCATCCATGACAAAATAATTAAATATTGGCTTATTCTTCTCATCTAGTTCCTGGCTGTCTTCCCTTAAAACATAAATGTTTGGAACTGGATAATTGGCAAGCATGGAATGAATCAGTAAGCTTTTTTGCCTGTCACTCCACTGCTCTGACTTCCTCTGAATAGGATGTTCAAAGGAAAGCACCTTTTTCTCCTCACTCATTTTGTCTATGTTGGCAACTGTCCATGATAACTTTGTCTTGTTCATAAAAATTCTCCTTCCACAAAAATCTGCTTCTAAGAAAGAGAGATAAGAACTGCATTCATCATCCCTTACCTCTCCCCAGCAATAAAAAAGGAACTGATAAACACAAACCCTTGTGTCACCACTTCCATACCTATTTTAATATGTAATTTTTTCTTACCTGAATGGCAGTTCATCCTCTGGATAATCTGGCATGTTCATAAACTCTTCTTCATATGGCATCCTTGATTCAGATTTCTTTCCACAGAACTCTATCTCTTCCACCCTCATCTGAAGGGTATAAATCTTTTTGCCATCCCTGTTTATGTAGCTTCCACTCTGCATCTTTCCATACAATAATACTTCCTTGCCTTTGCAGAGGTTTGCATCCGCTATCTCTGCTGTCTTTCCAGCTGCAAAGCATGGGATATAGTCTGTATGGTAAGAGCCTTCCTCTTTCCATGACCTGTCATCTACTGCCATATTCCACATGGCAAGTGCTGTATGATTGTCATTTTCGGCATACTTCACATTCACATTGTTGGTAAGCCTTCCTTTTAAAATGATTTTGTTCATGCTTTCCTCTCCCTGTCTCTTAAGCAAATCTCAAGTTCAACTCTCTTTATGCTTCCATCCTCTGATATTGTTTTTCCATGGACCACAATGGTATCTGGAATGATATTTTTCAGGTACTGCATCCTGATGTTCATCCACAACAGGATAAGAATTGAACCTGTTACCACAATCAATACAAATCTGATAAGCATAATGTCTCTCCTCTCATGGAAATAGTGTTATCAGCTCTCCTATAAACATAAGCATGGTCTGATAATACATCCTCTGGTTTAAGCTGTGTTGCATTTACTTCCTTCACCATCTTTGAGAGTGATTCCATATCATCTGTGAACAATGGAAGCAGTATCATCTCATGGACACTTGATGGCAGAATATAGAAATCACTTTCCATTCTGTCTGCAAAATCTTTAAGCAAATCCTTATAAAGGACTGCACCAGCTCCATTCAGATTGTTTTCCACTGTGAGGACATACATGCTGCATATACCATCTAAGATGTCATTCCCCAGCTTTTGTCCGGTCAGATACTCAATCACTGAATCCATTCCTGTTAACTTCTCTTTCTGGAAGTAAGGTGTGTTTTCCATTGCTGTATGGAACAGCTCTTCCTCTCTAGTTCCCCATAATTTTAAATGCTGATTATGGATAAGGATGGTTGCACTTCCTGTGATGCCATTTTCTACAAGGCAGCTATATACCATTGCCAAATCAAGGATTCTTCTGTGAGGCACATCCTTTAAAAGCTCTCTGTTTGCTTCATAGTTCACTATCTTGTAGATTATCCTCTGTCTGGCATTTTCCCACTCTGTAAAAAATGAAATATCTACATTGTGGTCTGTTTTGTTTCTCCTGTACGTTTCCATGATTTCAACCTCACATTGTTCAAGGCTCTTAGCACCTCTTACATAGTTTTCATAGAAGCCATTCAGGTAGATGGTTGGGGAAAGGTTACTTTCCTCTCTCATGACTGTAAGGCCAGGCAGTGTGACACCATTATTCTTGACATAGTTCTGTGTTGCCACATGGTATGCCTGTCCCATTCTCTGCTGTATGCCAAGTCTGATATAGGCACAAAAGCCTTCCAATGACATGCAATCCTCTCTTTTTAATTTTTCCTGCATAAAAATTCTCCTTCCTGTGCCTTTGGCACATGTAAATAATGTGGCATATGCCACTCCCTTAGTAACCTGTCAATGCATAACCTGTAAGTCAGAAACAACCTGTATCTTTTCAACCTGATTTTGACTTTGTATAAGCCTTTTGCATTGATGTTATATTATAGATGGAAGGGAAATTTTTATAACAAGCATGACTATGATTATAAAATAAAAAAGATAGCAGTTTTTACGCCACTATCCTTGGTTATTTTATCTGTTAAATACTTTATTTCTCCAATAATCATTAATGTCATGGCATGTATCAGGGTATTTGCACACACTATATTGATATGGGTATTTAGGATGCTGTTGGTTATAGGTCTGAAAAAAATCCAATAGTTTTTGCTTTGCTTTCTCTCCACCCTCATCATGGTCAAAGGAAATAACCCACTCCCATTTTTTCATTCTTTTATAATGCTTATCAAGATAATCCATGAATGAATTGATATTTGAAATGCTGTTCAGGCTCACTGCTCTCTCATTATTCTGCACATAAGAAAGTGCATCTTCCATACCCTCACAAATGTATATCTTATGATTTTTATTTTCTACCCCCTCTGCAAGCCATGTAAAATCAGATGTTCCAAGAGCCTTTTTCATATGTGCCCTATCAAGTGTTTTCTGGATTGCCATATGTCTTTCATCATCAAGAAAGACTGCATATTGCTGTAATTCATAGTCATTGTCATAATCATAGTCAATCAGATATATGATACTGTTTACTCCCTGCCAGTAGTTATGCTTTATCTGTATTTTGTTCTTTTTTAAGATTGTGGCAATCCCTTCAAAAAATTTTCCATTACTCTGAATTGCATTTAACTCCTGTATCTTCTGTGCATCAGTTTCACTTTGAAGAGCCTTGTCAATGCTTTGCTTGGTGTAGACCTTTCCATTGTAAACACAGGAATCATATATCATAATTCCTCTCTCATGGAGGTAATTAAGCTCATATCCTGTCAGTGGTCTGCTGTTACTTAAAATAGTCTGATATGCATTACCCTTTGCAGAATTATTACAATGACTATATTGGGTTGTGCTTGATTGTGGGGCTGCATTTCCCTGTAAAGGTGCCTGATTATCCAATGCAAGCACCTCTTTTACTGCTTTAGGAAATGATACAACTCTCCCATCCACCTTTTCACTCAATGCCTGGTAAAGACCTATGGTATCATAAGTCTTGCCACACCCAAAGCATCTGACTGTATTATTCTTGGCATTATAAGAGCAGCTTGGTGTGGAATCCCCATGTTGTGGAGAAGGACAATGCATCATGTTGTCATGACCTCTCTCCCAATTGAAGTTATCTAATATTTTGTTTATATCAACATCCTTTGCAGACTGGATTGTTGCTTCATCTATCATAGAATTGTACCTCCTGTCATTAAAATTTCTGTAGACAAACTTCTGTCTACGGCAAAAACTCTCTAATCCATTGATTTTACTGGCTTTGGAGCATTTTTGTCTTGATTTTTCCCCCATAAATTTGTATATAATAAACATATGTTTTTTGAAACAAAATCTGCTTCTAAAAGAAAAAGGAAGATGCTCTTTTTCTTCTTTAGAAGCCACTTTTATTTAAAATCAGATTTTATCATTTTAAAGATTTCATCCTCTTTTAAATACAATTCATTTCTAATGCTGTCTTTACCCTTAGGCTTGTACATCTGTTTCAACTTCATCTTTACCTGTCTTTCAGTTGGTATCTTTTTGCTTGATGGAAATGCTTTTTTATATGCAGCTATCACTTCTTCTGCAAGTGTATCATTAAGCTTGTAGCACGTCTGCTTTCTTGAGGCGAGCAGACAATAGATTACCACCTGTAATTTATCCTTTAACTGCTTGCTGTATAATGGGATGCTTCCAATATCTGTATATTTCATTCTGTCTAACATCTGGTTATTGATGATGACCTTGCATGCATTCTTGTACTTTGTGACCTTTGCCTTCTTGCTGCTGTTTTTCAATATTCTAAGGCATATCCCTTTGGAAACTCCAGCCCTATAAAGGTCATCTGCAAGACTGGTGATAGTTCCCTGCTCCCTTATCTTTCCCACCATTTCATTTCCATCTGGTGTGCGCACATAGACACTGTAATGCTCATACATGAGGGAATCAAAATAGTCATCATCACAGGCAACACTTTTCCTTATCTCATCTGTAAGTCCAAACCAAATCTCATCTATTGACATCTTTCCAGGTCTCACATTTTTTGTATTGTTCTCTATAATGTCAACTGGAAGTCCCATTCTCTGCTCCAGTTCTTTTTTAAGCTCCCTTGTACTGAAAAAATATTGTCTCTGAAACATCTGATAGCTTAAAAGGAATAATATTCTTTTGTCTGCCACCAGTTTTCCATCCTCATAGCTTAAGCATTCCTTCAGTTCTCCCATGGAATCTATTGCAGCCCTTGTAACCTGTGCCATCAGCTTCTGGTCCATCAATTCTATCTGCCACATGGCATAATCTCCATTCACTTTTTCCTCTTCTGCCCTGATGGAATTTAAAATATCCAGTTTCTTCTGCATAATGTCATGGAAACACATTATCTTCTTATAATTCTCTGATACAATATCTGTGATGCTTTTAAAAGGGCTGTTTGGAAACATCATTTGTTTTCCATCTCTGCAATAAGCATTATCCCTTGTAGTTCCACCAGTCTCCATATACATATGGTCTTCCAGTATCTTTCTTCCTACCTGAATGCTTACCTTATAGATGCCATCATTTAAGGAATCCAGTTTGTCTGTATCAGAAACAAGAATGACATCATCTACCACTTCCACCTGACTTAAGCTGCACACAATTCCATTTGCATCTGATATGTCCACCTTTGCTTCCTTCATCTTTGGAAGTATGATTGTTGCACACTTAATGGATTTTGATGCGGTCCTTCTTGCCCTGTTTAAAAACTGTTCTATCAGGTCAACGCTTATGTTTCTGTCTGTCACTGCAACAAACATCTGTGCATTATCCGGGTAATCAACAATATTGACTCCCTCCCCAATAACAGAGGTGCTTAATATCCCTTTCAGACCTTTGCTGTCTATCTTGGAATTTTCTGCAATATCCTGATAGACCGCTGTCTCCTTGTCTTCATTTGTAAGTCTTACAATACCATCATCAAGGCTTTGCATCAGGTAGCCTATCTTTTTCTTGCTGTTTAAAAGGATGATTGGGAATACCTCCGAAAGATTGATGGTCTTAATATATTCCAGCACATCATCCACAAATAAGATTTCCAACCTATCCATTGCAGGCTTCTTCTGTCTGCTCATGAACTCTATTATTCTGTTATAGTGGAAAAGAGCCATGGCATATGGTGTTGCTGTGATAAGTATGGTATTCTGGAACACTTTCTTTTCAATTCCATGAATCATGGTTCTTATGCCATCTTTTCTGAATAACTGCTGATTTGCAAGATTGTGGCACTCATCAATGATGAGAATGCATTTTTTATCCACTCCCAAATCATTTTTTAGATGGACTATCCAGCTCTTTACATCATCCACCTTCTCATAGGTGCAGCATATAATGCTGGCATTCTTATCCAGGTCATCACCACCAATAAATCTGCTTACATCCTTTTCATTTCCAACCTGTATGGCTACTGTTCTGGTTGGAACTGCAAATACTACCATAATGTCATGTCTTCCTGCAACCAACTCTCTTGCCCTCATAAGAAATGATGCTGTCTTTCCAGACCCAGTAGGACTGATACACAATTGGATTCCTTCATCATTTAACATTCCATCCAGTATCTGCTCATTTGCCTTGTTATCAAGGATATAGGTGTCATACTGGTATTCCTCTACCTTTTTGCAGGCATATCCATCTTTATAAAAAATATCTCTGATTACAGAGGCATCCTTTTTTACTCTCTCACCTTTCATTCCCATTGCTTGTTTTCTCCATTCTGATAAAAATAAAAAAGGCATTACAATAAGTACACTAATCCAAAAATATCACTACATACCAGCAGCAAATATCCATAGGATATTTGCTGATCATGAGTGCATCTTCTTTTCATATTGTCAAAATGATAGCTTCCATGATAATTCATGGAGTATACATTATGACTTACCTATTGTAATGTCTCTATTCTTTAAGACTAATTGTGAAAGCTTATCCGCTTTATAAGCTTACAATACCGCACACAAAACATCTTGTCAATATTTTTTGTGCACTATCTATAATTATTTTCCTGTATAACTTATTATTTTTTGTATAATAAGTACATAGTTTCTATAACCATAAACTATTTTCTCATTATGAATGTAAAAGCATTTTTGCTATCATTTCCGCTATATCAGAATCTATTACCTCAAGATGTGGAAGGCTTGCAATCAGATTATCCTTTCGCATATTGGTAAGCCTGCGCACTTGATTCTGACTGACATTCTTTCCTTCATTCTCTAATTTATTTACCGCCCACACTACTTCCTTTGCCCAATACTGCTCCTGTGTTTCATAATACTTCATAACCACTTCCGTACTTTTCGGTAGTAATTGCAGTCTTTTATCAGGGAATCCTAAAATTTTTGATACCGCAGCCATATTAACCCTTCTTGGCCTATCTCCCTCCTGTCCCTGTAACTCTTTAATTGCCTTTTTCACTAATGGCAATGTAGCTTTATCAATCTCCGCCCAATCCTGCTTTTTGACACCACATTTTCTATGTGTTTCTTTTTTATGAGAATATTTTCCATAGATGTTCTCACCAATAGGCTTGACCACATTGTATGAAGCATTTAATCTTTTTGCTATTTCCGGGTATTTCAAGCCTTGACTCTGTAATTTCTTTACCTTTTCATCAAATATCTGCTCCTGTGACTTATCTGGTAATTTCATATTACACAAATCTTCACTGGAAATTTCTTGGAACAAAGCCATTTGGCATACTTCAAAACAATTAAATCTATATCCATTAAAAATCTTTTGCATCTGCCATAATTCACTTAAGCCCTCACCAGATAAACTTTCATAAAATGCAAGAAACTCATCTGCAAATAACCTTATATTCCTCTGCTCTCCCCTAACCGACACATACTTTGTTCCATATAACCTGCTATGAAGAAATTTACCAGCTTCAACATCATTTTCCATAGCCATATCAGCCTGAAACACTTCCCCTATATATTTGACCAGCTTTATCTCCAACTTATTTCCATATGTAATATTACCAATTTCCTTTACCTCAAATTCTGCTGGCATCAAATTAGGACTTGCCTTTGCATTTATCATTATAGAACTATTCATCAGGCTGCACCCATGCTTCGGACAAAAATTCACTCCCATCATTTGATGAGCCCTATGCCAATAAGTCTCTCCATAAACATTTCTGTCCTCTTTTGCACACAATGGACAATACCTTAAATATCTGGCTTCACCATTCTTCTGCTTTGAAATTGCAAGCAGATTACTATAATCACCACTCATATTACAAAGTGCTTTAAATCCTTTAATCCTTCTTTCTTTTGGCAGAAATCTGGCGTAATATGGAAACATTGTATGCTTTTCTATTAATCTCTCAATGCTCATATCTTCACACACTATCTGTAATATCTCTGGTTTTAATTCATTGATAAATCCTATCTCTGGCCTTGCTCTTTTATTTATAAACAAATCTTCCGCGCAAAATATATAATTGGAATAACCGCAGCCCTGATAAAATCTTGCAAGCAAACTATAAATCAGTTCATCTGAATAAATTTCAGGAAAATATGCAATCCCCATGTTTTTACCTCCCTTCCTATACCGCAACTTCTGTAATAGATATTTTTCCATGTAACAAATCAACCATATCCACATTACATTTTTTTGCTTCTTTCATCAGTTCCACAAAAGACCACTTCATATCTGTTCCATTACCTATCGGATGCACTTCTGCAAGATCAGTTTCCATTTCATTTTTTTCTTTCTTTTCAATATTCCCGCTAATACCTTTCATGGAGGTATGCTTTTTTCTCTTAGAAGCAATCTTTTTCATGCTTACTTCTGGCTGGACATGCATATGTAACATTTCCATCCTCTGATATGCAGATTCCAATGCCTGTATATCAATTATCTCCCTTCCATCCAAAATGCTTATCTCCTGTGATGTATAAAACAAAAATATTACATGTGCCAATATACCAGATGAATGCTGATATAACCAGTTAGTGACTGGTTCTGTAAGTTCTTCATATTGTTTCACATATTGGAACTTCCACAAGGTATTACAAAACCTCTTAAAATACGCATTATATCCACATTTGGAATAAGAAAGTCCCAGTGTTCTTCTTGCCAGATAATCTTCACTCTCAAAAAATGGTTTTATCTCAGGAGTACCAACAAATACGATGCTGATGCCACTTTCATTCAGCAGCTCCGTTAACATGGAAACTAATTGCATCCCTGCCCTATGTTTGATTAGATTTTGTATCTCATCAATGCAAAGCACTGCTACATGATTCAACAGCACTTGTGCTGTTGAAATAAGCATGGTGTTTATATTAGCTTTTGCCTTTACCATCTTTTCGTAATAAGAAGTTCCAAGAGAAGTATCAATTCTTTTTAAGATAGAAAGCAGTATACTCTTTGCCGAACAGTCAAATGGGCATTGCACACTGATTACAGGAATAATTCTGCAAAAAGGATGCTCCATTTCAATTATATTTTCCCCACCCATAAGCTCTATTGCCTTTTCAATTGCACTTGTTTTTCCTATTCCACTACATCCAATAATGCTAAAGCTGTCACTGCCACCTATGATGCCGCCAAAAGAAGGTGGTGTACCATTTGCACAGACCCTTAAATTCTCACCATTAAGATTCCTCTGCTGTATTGCAAGTTTGCTCTCTTTCTTCTGTAATGACTTCACCATGGCAAGATAAAGCTTTGTGTAAATCTCCACACTCATATCAGATGGAAGATAAAAAGAATTTATTTTGTTCAATTCCAGCAATCTGACGCTCGCACTTTCTTTCCTTATATTTTCCCCGTAATCAGGAAAAATGGTCATTTTATCCTTTAACTGTTTACCAACCAGCATAGGTTCTAATTTTTCCATGATATTCCATTCACTCTTATACATTTGATGCCACCTCTTTCACATGATTTTTATGTGCCCTCATCTGTTCTCTCTGCCTGTTGTTCCGGATACCCTTTATGGATGGTTTTGCACATTCTGTAGAAGTTTCTGCTATCACCTGAATTGCCTTTGCCAATTCCACCTCTGCTTGTGTTTTCTGCTTCTCTTCTGTTTTCACCAGTTTTCTTTGCTTTGTTTTCATTTGTAATACTTCATCCAGACCTTTATCCCTGTATCTGCTCTCAATCAAATCAAATTGTATGTATGCTCCATTTTCTATCAGCCATACATGATTGGAACTATCCATGTCATATGCAACCTCACATTCCTTCCCCTGTAAATATTCTTCCTTGAATAATGGATTGTGATAATGCATTCCATTCACTGCAAGTCCATATCTGCTGAATTTTCCTATTGTTCTTGGAAGAAGCACCTGTATGAGTTTTTCTCCTGTTACATCCATGAAATTTGCTCCAAGATTATCACATGCCCATTTCCACACATGACATGGAATAGGTTTTACCTCTGCTTCAAGCATATCCTCTGTAAAAGGAAATCTTTCCAATACCCTGTTGGAATTATAAAAAATAATGCAGTGCAGTATGACCTTTTCAAAATCATTCATGGTAAGACAGGCATCCTTCCGGTAATCATGCACACCCCTTTCCTGAAAATCTGTTTCTATCACACCTTTTCCCTTTAAAATTGGTTTGAAATAATTTTGCAGGGCATTAAAACATTGCTCTACTGGTCCTTTCTCATCAGCACGAAAAGACTTCAGGTTGATAAGTTCTACTCCAAGGTCTGTTATCTGTGCAAAATTTTCTCCCTTATACTCACTTCCCTGGTCTGTCACAAGCTTTAAGGGTAATTGCCTGGATGGCCATTGTACTTCCTCAATCTCAATGCCATATTTTCTGCAATGCTTCACCTTATCAGCAATTACATTGAGCATAAGATTTCTTAGGGAATAGATACCGCCTTCCCATGAAAGTGAATAACCACAAATCACTCCTGAATATGCATCCACACACAATGTTAAAATAGGTCTTCCAACAATTGTCCCGCTCTCATTCACAAGGTAAATGTCACAAACTGTTGCATCCAGCATTCCCATTCCAATTGTTGGTGCAAATGCCTGCACTCCATCCCCTGTCAATGGTCTCTGGTTTCTCTGATAATAAGACAGACCATTCCTGCTGATGTATTCTGTTTCCTTTTTATTGTATCTCCGATAAAAATATCTGAACTGATAGTATGATGGATATTGCTCTCTCAATGTTCCATCTGCATTGCAATAAAAATGCTGCAACATAAGAGTATAGCAATTCTTCAATGTTCTTTTCTTGGTTGTGTAATACCATTTGTTCAAAGACTTCCTCATATTCTTGTCATCCGCACTAAGCTTCTTCTCTGCTTTTTTATTCCCTGGTGCAAGACTTCTGACATCCATTGTTGCCAGATACTCACATAAATAATTTCTGACCGTCTGTTTGGAAATTCCATATCTTTCTGATACTCTTTTGATTGCTTCTGTTCTCATGTTCTCCTCTGAAAAAAAAGGAAGAATACCTGAAATCATGTTGTATCTCTGATATGCTGTTTTTCTGCTCTCCCCCACCATGGCATCTATTATGTCTGTTGCTTCTGCCATGCTTTCTTCCTCTTTTTCCACACAATCAGATAATTCCTCATATGTTTTCCATACCGGCATAGTCTTTTTTACATAATCAAGCACAAGCACTTTTTCTTTCAAGTCCAACACCTGATATATTTTTTCTTCTGCTCCAACTTTTCCTTTTAGAAGCATTCCTTTTCTCATATCTGCTTTGTTCATGAGCCTACACCTCTTCTTCTATCACAATTCCCCAATCACTCACACCATGGGACTTCCAATAGTTTCTGCTTGCATCCAAAAGCTTTGTTGTCATTGGCTTTTTAAGATGCTTTCTGCTCACACATTTCCTCACCATAAGGTTGCCATCGGCTTTGGTGATAACAAAATCAGATGTGTATGCCCCTTCTTCCAACCCCTGCAACAATACATTAACTTGGAACGACTTCACCTCTTCTGTTTCCGACAATAGATTTGCATAGGCATATTGAATTGCATCATAAGTTCTACACACTCCCTCACACTTTGCAACTACTCGTTTTGAAACCTTTGCTCCTTTGTAATTCTTTTTCCTCATAAATACCACCTTTCTTTCCAAGGAATATAAGAGTAGGGAAATGCCAAAAACGGGCTTCTATTTTTGGCAAAAATGCCAAATTTGATGTTTTTGTGGAAAATGCCAAAAACGCAATCCTTGGAAGCCTTGATTTTAGGGCATCCCCAAAAACGGATTTTGCCAAAAATGAAATCTCCCTATATTCGGGCAACCCTCTTTATCCTCAAAAGGCAAAATCCTTTATCCTCACCTATTTTCTCTTTCAAGGCATTTTAGAACTTCCTTCAAGGTCTTGGCTTACTCTCTCTTTCTTCTCTCTTATCTCTCGATATTCCTCTATTTTCAAGGCTTTCTCCATGGTTTTAAGTAAAAGAAAAAGACCTCATAGAACGGTTTTTCCGCTCTACAAGGTCTTTATTTTCTCGTTATTTTATTCATTCCCTAAGCTAAAGATTTTTGCCCCTTGAGGATAAAGGGCGTTGCCTTGGGATAATTGTGATAATTACTTAAAGTACTCTACACCGGACTCGAACAGCTTCATATCCTGCTCACCGTAAATGTTCATTGCTACATGATCACCGCGGCGCTCACTGTGTGCCATCTTTCCAAGTACACGGCCATCCGGACTTGTGATTCCTTCGATTGCCATGTAGGAACCATTGACGTTCCACTCTTCATCCATGGTTGGCTGTCCTGCTTCGTTGACATACTGTGTTGCAACCTGTCCATTTGCGAACAGCTTGTCTAACCACTCCTTCGGAGCTACGAAACGTCCCTCACCATGAGATGCCGGGTTGCAGTAAGTCTGTCCTAAAGTTGCTTTCTGCAGCCATGGGGACTTGTTGGTTACTACCTTTGTGTAAACCATCTTGCTGATATGGCGGTTGATGGTGTTGTATGTCAATGTTGGAGAATCCTCTGTCTGCATGCGGATTTCACCATATGGTACCAGTCCTAACTTGATCAGTGCCTGGAATCCGTTACAGATACCAAGTGCAAGTCCGTCTCTTTCTGTGAGCAGCTTGTTGACTGCCTCTGTCATCTTTGCGTTGCGGAATGCAGTTGCAAAGAATTTTGCAGATCCTTCCGGCTCATCTCCTGCGGAGAATCCACCCGGGAACATGATGATCTGTGACTGATCGATTGCCTTGACGAACTCATCGACGGAATCACGGATATCGGCTGCACTCAGGTTCTTGAATACTTTAACAATTGTATTTGCGCCGGCTCTCTCGAATGCCTTTGCACTATCGTACTCACAGTTGGTTCCCGGGAATACCGGAATGAATACGGTTGGCTTTGCTACTTTATTCTTGCAGATGTATATTTCTTTTGTGTCGAATACATCTGTCTTTACTTCTTCTTTTTCTTCGGTTGCACGGGTTGGGAATACACGCTCCAAAGTACCTGTCCATGTGTTCAGTGCTTCTTCCATACTGATAGACATGTCTTTGTAATTGAAGTTCTGTGTATCATTTACGGTTGCAACGACTGCTGCACCCGGAACTTTTTCCAATACAGCAGCAAGCGCATCCTCGGATACTTCTGCTACGATATTACCGAATCCCGGTGCAAATAAGGTATCTGCGCTGACACTGTCTTCTACGGTGACACCTAACTTGTTACCGAACGCCATCTTGCTGACTGCTGCTGCCAGTCCCTTTCCGTCCAAAGCGTATGCGGATAAAATCTTACCCTCACCGATCAGTGTATGGATACTGTCATACAATGCCATAACTTTCTCATATACCGGCAGATCATACTCATTCTTATCAATGGTAAACAGTACGAGTTTGTTTCCGGCTTTCTTTAATTCCGGTGTGATGACATCCTGTTCTTTTGCCACATCAACAGCAAAAGATACGAGTGTTGGCGGTACATCAATATCGTTGAAGGTTCCGGACATGGAATCTTTTCCACCAATGGATGGAAGTCCGAATCCGATCTGTGCATCGTATGCACCAAGGAGTGCTACGAACGGCTGGCTCCAGCGCTTTGGATCCTCGTTCATTCTGCGGAAGTACTCCTGGAATGTAAAACGGACTTTCTTGTAATCGCCGCCGGCTGTCACGATACGGGAAAGTGACTCAAGTACGGCATATACGGAACCGTGGTATGGACTCCAGGATGATAAATATGGATCAAATCCGTAAGACATCATCGTCACAGTATCACATTTTCCTTTGAGAACCGGAAGTTTTGCAACCATGCTCTGTGTCTCGGTCAGCTGATAACGTCCACCATATGGCATGTATACACTGCCTGCTCCGATGGAACCGTCGAACATCTCCACGAGTCCCTTCTGGGAACATACATTAAGGTCACCTAACATTGCAAGCCATGCTGCTTTGTTATCGCCCTTTTTGACTGCATCGGCTACCTTTTGAAGTTCAACTTTCCTGAAGAAGTTGTCTGCCTCTACCGGCATCTCTACTTCAACGTCTGCTTCCTGATGTGCTCCGTTGGTATCAAGGAATGCACGGGAGATATTTACGATTTCCTTGCCTCTCCACTCAAGGACAAGTCTAGGATCCTCGGTAACAACTGCAACCTCGGTTGCCTCTAAGTTTTCTTCTTTTGCATATGCCAGGAACTGCTCCACATCCTGTGGTGCTACAACGACAGCCATACGCTCCTGGGACTCAGAGATTGCGATCTCTGTTCCATCAAGTCCGGCATATTTCTTTGGAACTTTATCTAATTCGATACGAAGTCCGTCTGCTAATTCACCGATTGCAACAGACACACCGCCTGCTCCGAAGTCATTACATTTCTTGATGATGTGGCTGACTTCTTCTCTGCGGAATAATCTCTGTAATTTACGCTCGGTTGGTGCGTTACCTTTCTGTACTTCTGCGCCACATACGGAAGTAGACTCTGTATTGTGTGCTTTGGAAGATCCGGTTGCTCCACCGATTCCGTCACGTCCGGTACGTCCTCCGAGAAGGATAATCTTGTCTCCCGGATCGGAAGTCAGTCTCTGTACGGCACGTCTAGGTGCTGCACCCATGACGGCTCCGATTTCCATACGCTTTGCTACATAATCCGGATGATATACTTCCTTGACATATCCGGTTGCAAGTCCGATCTGGTTACCATAAGAACTGTATCCTCTGGCTGCCTCGCGAACGATTTTCTTCTGTGGAAGCTTTCCTTCAAGTGTATCTTTTACAGATACGGTAGGGTCTGCGGCTCCTGTCACACGCATTGCCTGATATACATAAGTACGTCCGGATAACGGATCACGGATTGCTCCACCAAGACAGGTTGCTGCGCCACCGAATGGCTCGATCTCTGTCGGATGGTTATGTGTCTCGTTCTTGAAATTTACAAGCCACTCCTCTGTCTTTCCATCTACTTCTACCGGTACGACGATGGAACATGCATTGATCTCGTCAGACTCTTCCTGATCGTCTAACTTTCCTTCTGCTTTGAGTCTCTTCATTGCAAGAAGTGCCAGATCCATCAGGCAGACAAACTTGTCGTCACGGCCTTTGTACATTTCTTTATGTGTATTGAGGTAATCCTCATATGTCTTCTTGATTGGTGCCTGATAAAAGCCCTCGTCGAACTTGACATTCTTAAGTTCTGTTGAGAATGTGGTATGACGGCAGTGATCGCTCCAGTATGTGTCGAGCACGCGGATCTCTGTCATGGATGGATTTCTCTTCTCTTCACCCTTGAAGTAATTCTGGATATGAAGGAAATCCTTGAATGTCATGGCAAGATTCAATGAACCATATAATTCCTTTAACTGTGCCTCTGCCATATCGATAAATCCGTCAAAAATAGCAACATCTGCCGGCTCCTCAAAATTCTGCACCAGTGTTTCCGGCTTCTGTGCGCCGGTCTCTCTGGAGTCTACCGGATTGATGCAGTACTTCTTGATGGCCTCTAATTCATCCTCGGTAATATCTCCATTGATCACATAAGTGGTTGCACTGCGGATGATTGGCTCCTCTTCCTCGTTCAAAAGCTTCACACACTGCTCTGCGGAATCGGCTCTCTGATCGAACTGTCCCGGTAAGAACTCAACGGAAAATACTTTGCCGCCCTTTGCATCGAACTCTTCTTCATATATATCATCAACCGGAGGCTCAGAGAATACTGTCTGCAATGCTTTCTTATAAGTATCGTCTGATACATTTTCCACATCATAGCGAATCAGCACACGAACTCCTTCTGCTGCGATTCCAAGATAATGCTTTACCTCATGCTTCAGTTCCTTTGCCTTCACTGCAAAGTCTGGTTTCTTTTCTACATATACACGACGTACGTTGCCCATGAAATGGTCCTCCTTATTCTGTCTGTAAAATTTCTGACGTATTACGCTATGTGAACAGTATATCTTATTTATCACAATTAGTAAAATTAATATAACTAACTATGTTTATTACCAAGTCTTATTTATAATATTTTTTGTTTACGCCCCGGCCAACAAACACCTGATACGGTAAAAAGCCACAGGCGGGCAAAATTCTGTTTCTGCCCTGCTGTGGCTTTTTGTTAATTACTTTTGTGTTCCGTTTGTTGTGTCGGAACTGTTTGTTGTGTTGTCTTTACTTGTATTGTCTTGGTTTGTGTTGTCTTCGTCTGTGTTGTCTTTGTCTGTGTCATCTTTGTTTGTACCATCTTCGTTTGTGTCGTCTCCGGTGCTGGAGTCATCTTTGGTACTATCATCTGTTTTGTTGTCGTCCGGCTTCTGGTTGTCATCCTTTTTATTATCATCCGTTTTGTTGTCGTCCGGCTTACTTGGTTTCGGATTTGGATTTACATATTTCACCTTGATGGTAATCTTCTTGGATTTATTTCCGGCCTTGTCTTTTGCAACCACAGTTACCTTATATGTGCCGTACTTCTTACTCTTCATTGCCTTCAGCAATGTCTTTGCATTTACGGTTACATACTTGCTGGATAATTTTTCCTTGCTGTCTGTTGCTTTCACATTCTGGCGAATCAGCTTCATCAGCTTTTTCTCGGAAAGATTTCCCTTGATGGTAAGTGTTTTCTTCTTTGCTTTGACAACCGGCTTCTTGGTATCCTTTACCGTTACGTAGCTATATTTGGTTGTCACATTGCTCAGAGAATCCTTTGCCTTGTATGTAATTCTGTATTTGCCGGCTTTCTTCATATTGATCTTGCCAGACATGGTTACTTTGACCGTTTTCCCTTTATAATCGGTTGCTGTTACACCTTTTTTCATATTTGGTGCTTTTGCAAGACGCTCTACGGTAATATTTCTGGTGCCGGTAATCTTTGGAGCCATCTTTCTCCATGGGTTGTTTTCATTCGGATCAGTCGGATCCCAGCCTCTGTATTTGCTATTGACATCAATCTTCACCGGTGTAGGTTTTCCGAGTGGTCCCGGATTGTTCGAATCATAAATATTTACAAGTGTTCCGCTTTTGCAATTGTCATAGATCCATTTTGCATCTGCAACGTTCAGGCGCACACATCCATGGGACGCAGTCGTTCCCAGACGATTGTAGGAATTGTATGCAAGCGTGCCCGGATTTGTCGTGCTGTAAAATACCGAATGGAACAAAACCCCACCTGTGATTCTGCTACAATACTGTCCATATACAGATCCCATCAGCGCATGCCAGCGGTATTTGGTAGACAGGGGAAATGTTCCTGTCGGCGTCGCATTGTTCACACCAACCGAACAAGCCATCGCCTTGACCGGAATCGTATATTTTCCTTTCTTGTCTAATTTGTAAATCGTAACACAGTTCTGCTGACGGTTGATACGAATATAGTAAGGATTCTTGCTTGCTGCATACGTCTCCTGTGGCTGCGCCACTACCGTTACAAGCATTACAAGTGCTAACAGTACGCAAAAAATCCGGCGTACTGCCTGTGGAAATTGTAACTTTTCTTTCATGTCTTTTCTCCTCAATTTTCTTTTTGCAATATACTCTCTTATTGTACCTTATACAACGATTTTTTACCTCGTTCAATTTACACAAATTTTCTTATGGAATCCTTAATTTATAATTCTAAATTGACACATTTATTAGTAGGTCTTATAATAAGTATAATATGTTATAAATAATCACAAAGGGGATTCTCATGGATATCAATTATGAACTATACAAAGTCTTTTATTATGTAGCTACTTCGCTGTCCTTTTCGGATGCCAGCAAGAAGCTTTTCATTTCGCAATCGGCCGTCAGCCAGTCGATCAAGACATTGGAGAAAAAACTGGGGCAGTCACTTTTTATCCGAAGCACCAAAAAAGTGCAGCTGACTCCGGCAGGTTCTCTTCTTTTAAAACATGTGGAGCCTGCCATGAATCTGATTTCCCGCGGTGAAAGCCAGCTTTTAGATTCCGGTACACTCGGTCTTGGACAGTTGCATATCGGCGCAAGCGATACGATCTGCCGCTACTTTCTGCTTCCTTATTTAAAGCAGTTTCATAAGGCGTTCCCGAACGTTCCGATCAAAATCACGAATGCGACTTCTATCCAGTGTGTAAATCTTTTAGAGCAGCGTAAAGTCGATCTGATTGTGACAAACTTTCCGAATTCTCATCTGAATCATGCATACATTCAAAAGACGGTATGTAATTTTTCCGATGTGTTTATCGCAAACCCTGCATACTTTAACCTCAAGCAACAGGAGATTCCGTTCGAGGAGTTACAGCAGTATCCGATCATGATGCTTGACCGCAACAGTACCACCAGTGAGTTTCTGCACAACCTGTTTTTGCAGCATCAGCTTGAACTGATTCCCCAGGTCGAGTTAAGCAGCAATGACCTGCTGATCGATATGGCCCGCATTGGCCTCGGCATTGCTTTCATCCCGGACTTCTGTCTCTCACGTGAATCCAATGATCTCTTTGTTCTTCGCACAAAAGAAAAGATGCCGACACGACAGATTGTTGTATCCGCCAACACAACGCTGCCCATATCCGCATCCACCGAAGAATTTCTCAAATTATTACCGGATGCATCACTGTTCTGATGCACCCGGTTTTTTATTGTTTTCTCCATAATTTCTACTTTACTTCTTTCCAGAATCTTTCTACTTCTTCCTTCATCTGCTTTAAATTGCACACCTTGCGTTCCCGCCATTCTCTTGGAAAAAGCGGCACATAATCTGCCTGCAGGAACCGTTCGTCCAGCAGCAATATGATTCCTCGATCTTCCTGCGTCCGGATCACGCGTCCCGCTGCCTGCAGCACCTTGTTAATTCCCGGATAACGAAACGCATAATCAAAGCCCGACATTCCACGCTCATCATAGTAATCTTTCAAAATCTGCCGCTCATTGCTGATCTGTGGCAATCCTGTTCCCACAATGACGGCTCCGATCAGTTTATCATTTTTCAAATCGATTCCTTCCGAAAAAATTCCACCCATCACGCAAAAAGCAACCAGACTTCCATCCCGCTCCTGTTCGAACATCTGCAGAAACTGTTCGCGTTCCTGTTCCTGCATATTGCTGGTCTGCATACAAATTTCCAGGATTTGCTTTTTCCCATCTCTGCCATATCTGCCATCTATAGCAGCCTCGCCCTCCACTAAACGGTGAAACACCTCATATACATCCTGCATCATTTTATAAGAAGGGAAAAACACCATATAGTTTCCCTCTTTGCCTTCTACAGCCGCCTGTATATACTGCGCGATACGCATATACTCCGCCGGTCCCCGCCTGGTATATTTCGTACTTACATCCGGCGCAAAAGCGAGCAGCCGCTGGCTCTCCGCAAAGGTACTCTCCGCATATATCGCATAATTGTCTTCTTTCGTCGAAAGAATCTGTTTGTAATAATTAATCGGAAGAAGTGTCGCGGAGAAAAATATCGTGGCATTTGCCTTGTCAATGCATTTCTGCAGATTCAGCGACGGATCCACGCAAAAAAGCTTAATCATAAAACGCCCGTCCTCTTCCATCTGCGTGTAAATGACATAATGCTCATCCACAAGTTCATATATATTAAGGAAATTACGCACTTCAAAATAAAAGTCCAACACTTCCTTTTTCTCTGGAAATTCGCGCGGTTTTTCAAAAAATTCTTCCAGTTGCGAAACAAGCCGCATTAGATGAAACGTCAGCACCCCCACACTTTCATGCACTTTGTACGTCTCACACACACGCTTAAACTCCAGCATCGCTTTATTACATTTGTCCAAAGTCTTCGCAATCATGAAATTGTGCGGCTTCATGATTCGTTTGACTGCAAGCATGTCTTCCTTATATAATTGTGCGCTGTACATCTCCCGGCTCCGATCCACCAGATTATGCGCCTCATCCACCAGAAAAATGTAATCGCCTTTGATTCCCTCCTGAAAAAAGCGCTTCAAATACACATTTGGATCAAACACATAATTATAATCGCACAATATATTGTCCACCCAGGTGGCCACATCCAGACTCATCTCAAACGGACACACCTGATACTTTTGTGCCTGCGCCAATATTTCCTCGCGCGTAAACAAATCCGAATTTTGCAGCAGATCATACACCGCATCATTCACACGGTCATAATGTCCTTTCGCATACGGACAATTCACAGGATTGCATTCTAACGCCTCCGTGCCATCTTTCCCACACATGCACAACTTTTCTTTTGCTGTCAGCTGAATAATCTTCGCCTGATATCCATGTTCTCTTAAAATCTGGAATGTTTCTTTCGCAACCGTGGCCGTGATCGTCTTTGCCGTCAAATAAAAAATGCGGTCTGCCAGTCCCTCGCCCACTGCTTTTACAGCCGGAAAAATTGTGGAAATTGTCTTACCGACTCCTGTAGGTGCCTGGATAAAAAGCGTCTTTCGCCGTATAATCGTCCGATACACATCCGCCACCAGCTTACGTTGTCCCTCCCGGTAAGGATACGGAAATTCCAGCTGTGCAATGCTCTCCTGCCTTTTTTGGCGCCAGGCAATCTGCCAGTCCGCCCATTTCTTATATTCCGCAATCAAATGCTCAAACCAGTCGTAAAGATCTTCCCATTCCCAAATCTCCCGAAAATACCGTATGTCTTCCGTATCCAGATTGCAATATGTCATCTGCACACCGATGCGATCCAGATGATTTTGCAGAGCATATATGTACGCGTAACACATCGCCTGCGCCTTGTGTACATATACCGGCTGTTCCATGGATGCCAGATTCCGGTACACGCCTTTGATTTCGTCGATATACCAAAGCTGCTCCCCAATTTGCATTTCATCCTTTTGTTTCTCAAGCAGTCTCTGTTCTTCTATTTGTTTTGCCGGTTCGTCTGCAACAAATTCTCCAAAAGCGATTCCGTCGGCCCTGCCCTCTACCACAAGAACGTACGATTCTTCGATTCGTTCTATCTTCAATGGAACTTCCGCTGTGTAGGAACTTCCCATGCTATTTTGAATTTTCCTATGAATTTTACCGCCCTCTAACATGGCCTCCTGCACCATACGGCTGCTTCTATTATCAATGTCTCCACCTCGCAATATAAACTCCACAAGATTTCGCACCGAAATATGCAGTTCCTGTATGCCGGATTCCGTCACCTTTTCCATCGAAATAATTCTATCTCCATTTCCTGTTCTTTCTTAAATATTATAATATTATAGCATTTATTATTATATCATTTGTGTTAACTATTGCATAAAAAAAGAAATTCTACTCCGAATACTTTCAGAATAGAATTTCTTCTATATTCATTTGTTCTATTTTATTTATCTTTTTGCTTTATGCTAATGAAAACTTATCGACCAGATTCTCGAAATTCTCGTTTTTTCCACCATAGCATACCTGAAGATCATTCTGCAATCCCAAACCAATCATTCCAAGCAATGACTTTGCATCAATGATTGTCCGGTTGTATTTTACGTCAATATCAAAATCACAATCTCCTGCAGCCCGAACAAAATCCTTTACATCTTTCATGTCCGATAATCGAATTACTTTTACTGTTTCATACATAATTCAACACCTACTTTCTAATTAAACAACTCCTAATGTTTTACTACATTATTGTGGATTATGCCACTTTTGTTTCCATATGTCAAACGTACACAATACTTGTATTTTGACGGATTTTGCAGCATTTCGACAGATATTGACCCATCATGCATTCCAAATATACTATATTTGATTGAATTTGAAGTTTCTCATTCATCATACTATGCATTTTAGCTAAAAAGGTGCCTGTTTAACCACAATATCAAGTATTTTTATCAAATTTTATCCGTTATTTATTTAATCGTTTTCCCATTTTTACGCAATTCCTGCAGATAAATTTCCCCTAAACGACTCAGATTCGTTCCTTTATGTCGAATATAACCAATCCGCATTTTTTCTGACTCTTTGAGCGGAATTGCCACATAATCATCCCCATTAATCTCTTCGGAAATAATACCTGAGCATAATGTGTACCCATTCAATCCCACCATGAGATTTAACATGGTCGCACGATCATCCGCCTTGATGATTCGCTTATATTCATATGTGCTTTTCATCTCTTCAGAAAAATAAAAAGAATTGTTCTTTCCCTGATCAAAAGCAAGACAAGGATAATCCTCTAACTGTTTCATAAATATCATACTTTGTTTTGCCAGCGGATGTTCCCGCCACATGTAAACATATGTGTCACAGCTAAATAACTCTTCAAATATCAGGCCATTTTCCTTAAATAGCTTTTGCAATACAGCCTCATTAAATTCACTCAAAAACAAAACTCCCAGTTCACTCTTCATGCTACGGACATTCTCTATGACCTGGTTCGTCTGTGTCTCATGAATCGCAAACTCATATTCTTCCATTCCTACCGACTTCACCATCTCTACAAATGCTTTCACCGCAAAGGAATAATGCTGCATGGATACTGAAAATTTCTTTTTTACCTCTCCATCCATATATCGCTTTTCCAGAAGCCGATACTGTTCGACCACCTGCTTGGCATAGCCTAAGAATTCTTCACCCTCCGGCGTAATCACAATTCCACGATTGGAACGCACAAAAATGGTCACTCCTGCTTCTTCCTCCAACTCCTTCACAACGGACGAAAGATTGGGCTGTGAAACAAAAAGTTTCTTAGCTGCCTCATTCATAGATTTACTTTCTGCAATTGTAATTACCTGATGTAGTTGTTGTAATGTCATATATATTCCTCTGTATAACAAAAACGCCGAACAAACTGTTCGGCGATTATTTGTACTCTTTATAACTTTATACATTCAAAACTTCATACAGATTATTAGACTTTCTAAATTCTTTAATGCCAACATACTCGCTTCGCTCATATGTCGCCTTATCACGATCTCATCGTGACATTTGATTAAGCCCTCGACCGATTAGTAACAGTCAGCTCCATGTGTTGCCACACTTCCACCTCTGCCCTATCTACCTTGTAGTCTTCAAGGGGTCTTACTCCCGAAGG
>ERZ1108170.348-NODE-348-length-38342-cov-5.617964_pt1 | contig 38342 bp, 35 predicted proteins | sample MGYA00403705_ERZ1108170 | MGnify/ENA primary metagenome ERZ1108170 (study PRJEB35170, sample SAMEA104062422) | human gut metagenome | biome: human gut; feature: human-associated habitat; material: faeces | place: Denmark | collected 2012-06-15 ...
AGGACGGCCTGGTTGTGGAACGTCCCGCCCTGCACGACGATGTGATGTCCCAGCTCCTCGGCGGAGGAGAGCTTGATGACCTTATAGAGCGCGTTTTTGATGACGGAATAGGCAAGGCCCGCGGAGATATCCGCGACGGACGCGCCCTCCTTCTGTGCCTGCTTGACGTTGGAGTTCATGAACACGGTGCAGCGCGTGCCGAGGTCGACGGGGTGCCCAGCGAAGAGCGCCGTCTGCGCGAAGTCCTGCGCCGTGTAGCCGAGGGAGTTGGCAAAGTTCTCGATAAACGAGCCGCAGCCGGACGAGCACGCCTCGTTGAGCATGATGCTGTCGACCGCGCCGCCCTTGAGACGGATGCACTTCATGTCCTGCCCGCCGATGTCGAGCACGCAATCGACCGCCGGGTCAAAAAACGCGGCGGCGGTGCAGTGTGCGATCGTCTCCACCTCACCCTCGTCGAGGGAGAAGGCCGACTTGAGCAGCGCCTCGCCATAGCCCGTGGAGCAGGAGCGGACGATCTTCGCGCCCGCCGGGAGCGCGTCGCGCAGCGCGCGGATACCGCGCTTGGCGGCCTCGATGGGGTTTCCGCTGTTGCCGGTGTAGAACGAATAGAGCAGCTCGCCGCGCTCGCCGACGAGGGCGAGCTTCGTCGTGGTGGAGCCCGCGTCGATGCCGAGGAAGCACTCGCCGCGGTAGGCCGCGAGGTCACCCTTGGCGACGGTGGCGCGGGCGTGCCGCGCGCAGAACGCGTCGTAGGCCGCCCGATCCGGGAACAGCGCGGGCAGGCGCGGTATCTCGAATGGGACGGCGACACCCTGTTCGAGCCGGGAAATCAACGTGTCAATGGATACGTCGTCCGACTCCCCGCTCTCGAGCGCCGCACCCATGGCGGCAAAGAGGTGGGAGTTCTCCGGATCGACGGTCGTCTCCGCCGTCAGGCCGAGCGTGCGGATGAACGCCTTTTTCAGCTCCGGCAGAAAGTGCAGCGGCCCGCCGAGAAACGCGACGCAGCCGCGGATGGGCTTGCCGCAGGCAAGGCCGGAGATCGTCTGGTTCACCACCGCCTGAAAGATGGACGCCGCGAGATCGGCGCGCGTCGCGCCCTCGTTGATAAGCGGCTGGATGTCCGTCTTGGCGAACACGCCGCAGCGCGCGGCGATGGGGTAGATCTGCTGATAGTGCGCGGCCTCGCGGTCGAGGCCCGAGGCGTCGGTCTGCAAAAGGGCGGCCATCTGGTCGATGAACGAGCCGGTGCCGCCGGCGCAGACGCCGTTCATGCGCTCTTCGAGCCCACCTTTGAAGTAGATGATCTTGGCATCCTCGCCGCCGAGTTCGATGGCGACATCCACCTGCGGCGCGACGCGCTCGAGCGCCTGCGCGACGGCGACGACCTCCTGCACAAAGGGGATGCCGAGCGCCTTGGCAAGGTTGATCGCGCCGGAGCCGGTGGCGCGCAATTCGAGCGCGCACTCGCCAAGCGCTGCGCGCGCCTGCTTGAGTAAGTCGGACAGTGCGCGCTGTGTGTGGGACAGATGGCGCTGGTACTGCCCGAAAATCATTTGTCCGTTTTCGTCCAGCACGACGAGCTTGACCGTGGTGGAGCCTACGTCGATGCCTGCTTGATACGTTTTCATGGGGAACCTCTCTTTTCATGTCGATGCGATTTGGCGGTAAAAGAGTCCCGCCGGATTTTCAGATTGTTATTATAATTGTATGCCGCAAAAGGACAAGAAGTAAAGTTTAGGGTCTGTTAAGAAAATGAACAAAAATTTACAAATATTTTTGGCTTGACATACCTCTTAACTCTATGTATACTACAAGCATAGATACTCTATGTATCATCGGAGGTGCAACATGAAGAAAAAGAGCATTGACCACACGCAGCTTCTACTGCTCAAGCTCCTCTCAAGTGAGGACATGTACGGCTACCAGATCATTTTAGAGCTGGCGCGCCGCTCGAGCAATGTCTTCGAGATGAAAGAGGGCACGCTCTACCCCGTGCTGCACGGGATGGAGCGCGAGGGCTATGTGGAGGCCTATGAAAAGGCGGCGCCCACCGGTCGGATGCGCAAGTATTATCACCTGACGCGTGCCGGCCGGGCCGCGCTCACAGAAGAGGAGAAAGCCTGGCAGGAGTACAGCGGCGCGGTGAACGCCGTGCTGCACTTTGCTTAAAAAAGGGTGAGGCTATGAACAGAAACGAGTATTGCGATCGCGTGCTCGCACAGGTCGGCCGGCTGACGGCTGACGAGGCGAACGATCTGAGAAATGAGCTCGCCGGTCACATCGAAGACCACACCGAAGCGCTGGTCGAGCACGGCTATACGGAGGAAGATGCCGCCGCGCGCGCCGTGGAGCTGATGGGCGACCCGGAGGAGACGGGCAAAGCCCTGCGCGAACAGTACCGCCACTTCTGGCTCGTCATCGTGCAGCGCATCGCGATTTTCGTCACGGTCATCGCCTGCGTGCAGGGCTTTTTCATGCTGCCGATGCTCAGCGGCGTGTACGAGAGCATCCGCGAGCGCGTGAGTCCGGCGGTGAACAGTATTTCATGGGAAGAGCTCGACGGCGCGGCAGACCTGCACGAGCGCATCCTCGTCGGGGACGATATCGTGCAGCTGAACCGCATCGAATACGGTGTGCGCGAGGGAGAGCGGCAGGCGGTGCTCTGGGTGAGCAGCTATGACCGCATTCCGGGGCGAAAGGTCTATGAACGTTTGATCGAGACAATGTCGCTGCAAAGTGAACGCGGCGAGACGATGTACGGGGAAGACAGCATCCGGTATTCCAGCTGCTGGGGCAGCAGCGGCAGTTTGTACGTGCACAGCGGCCAGCACACCGTGCCGCTCGAAGAGGGCGATACTTACGTGACGTTCGTCTACGACCGCTTCGGCGAGCGCATCGAGACGAGGATCGAGCTTCCGGAAGGGGGAACGCAGCCATGAAAAAGCAGAAGATCGAAAAGCGGCCGACGAGAGCGCGCCGCGCGGTCAAGAGCGTTGTCATCATGTTCTGCGCGCTGCTTATCTGCAATATGCTCAGCGGCGGACACCTGACGCGCGCCATGGCTCTGCGCGATGGCGAACAGCGCTACGGCGTGTATGAAAAGACGCACGAGATCACATCCCTTCCCGCCGAGAACATCTATAAGACGCTGCGCGTCACGCTGATGGCCAGCGAGAATGTGACCTATTGCGGCGCGAGCCATTTCTACACCTTGCTTGGCTGGCAGGACGATTTCGGTGTGCCGCTTGACTGCTCAGACGGTGAGAGCATTCACGTGGGCTGGTGGGATATGGCGCGCAACGGCGTCGTAAGGGATATCTTTTACTGGGGACGCGTCGACGATGCCGCAGTCGATAGCGCCGTGATCGAGCGATACCGCGCGGTTTCACAAGATGAAAACGGGGACTACACCTTTGGGAAACGTGAAGCATTCGCCGCTGAGTTGATTGAAGACGGCGATTATCGGTATTTCCTCACTGGCGGAGTGGCGACAGAGGCCAACTATGGCGACTATGGATGGGATCGGGTGTATTTTGTCGGATACGACGCCTCGGGCGCAGAAGTGCTGCGCTATGAGATCGAGCGGCAGATGAGCACTATGTTCGCTTAAAAGGAAATCGGAGTGCGCTGCGGCGATGCCGCGGCGCTCCTTTTATCAAGTAGTAAACAAAGATGAACTTTCGGTGAATTCTTGACCGCGCCGGTTGACGGTAAAAGGTCAAAATGATATCCTACTCTGGAATTCTTATTACTCAGAAAGAAGGCAGACTATGCTGAAGCTGCAACGAATCGTCAAGGATTACCAGGCGGGCGACACCACCGTCCACGCTCTGCGCGGCGTGAGCTTACAGTTCCGTGAGAGCGAGTTTGTCGCCATCCTCGGCCATTCGGGCTGCGGCAAGACGACGCTGCTCAACATCATCGGCGGTCTCGACCACTATACGAGCGGCGATCTCATCATCAACGGCAAGTCGACGAAGGACTTTTCCGACGCCGACTGGGACAGCTACCGCAACCACTCCGTCGGCTTTGTCTTCCAGAGCTATAACCTCATTCCGCACCAGACGGTATTGAGCAACGTGGAGCTGGCGCTCACGCTCTCGGGTGTGAGCAAGAGCGAGCGCCGCGAGCGCGCGGTCAAGGCGCTTGAGAGCGTGGGCCTTGGCGATCAGCTCGACAAAAAGCCGAACCAGATGTCTGGCGGCCAGATGCAGCGTGTCGCCATCGCGCGGGCGCTCGTCAACGATCCGGACATTCTGCTCGCCGACGAGCCGACCGGCGCGCTCGACAGCGAGACGAGCGTGCAGGTGATGGAGATCTTGAAGAACATCTCCAAGGACCGCCTCATCATCATGGTCACGCACAACCCCGAGCTCGCCGAGACCTACGCGAGCCGCATTGTGCGCTTAAAGGACGGCGAGATCGTGGACGACAGCGCGCCGTATGAGGAGACCGTGGAAGAAAAGCCCGCCGCGGGCAAGAGCAAAAAGACCTCAATGAGCTTTGGCACGGCGCTGTCGCTGTCGCTCAACAACCTGATGACGAAAAAGGGACGGACGTTTTTAACGGCCTTTGCCGGCAGCATCGGTATTATCGGCATCGCGCTCATTCTGTCGCTGAGCAATGGCATCCAGACCTATATCGACCGCGTGCAGGAAGATACGCTATCGAGCTATCCCCTGACGATCGAGAGTGAGAGCATGGACATGTCCAGCATGGTCAGTTCGATGATGGGCATCCATTCACCCGATGAGGACGGAGACGGCGGACATGACCTCGACGCCGTGTACTCCAACAACATTATGTACGACATGATGAGCTCGTTTGCCTCGGCGGAGACGCAGACGAACAACTTGAAGGACTTCAAGACCTACCTCGAGGGCGACAACGAGCTTTCAAGCCACATCAGCTCCATTTCCTATGGCTACGACCTCGGCATGAGCATCTATGCCAAAGACACCGACGGCAAGGTCTTCAAGTCCGACGTGACGGAGCTTTTGCAGACCTGCATGAGCGAGCTCTACGGCGGCGATTACAGCAGCTATTTCGAGCGCTTCGGCTCGGCCTACTCCGCGATGGAGACCTGGGAGCAGATGCTCCCGCCGCAGGATAGCGAGAGCGGCGAGCTCGTGGGCGACCTCCTGCACGAGCAGTATGACCTCATTTACGGCTCCTGGCCGCAGAATTACGACGAGGTCATGCTCATCGTCAACAGGGACAATGAAATTTCCGACCTTGTCATCTATTCGCTCGGTCTGAGTGCGCAGGATGAGGTCATGGAATCGATGCAGCACATGCTCGACGGCTCGGAATTCGACAGCAAGGACATCCAGAGCTGGAGCTATGAAGACCTGTGCGATATGAGCTTCAAGATCGTCCTGCCCGCCGAGCGCTACCAGTACGACTCCACGAGCGGCACATATACCGACGTCAGCACGACGGATACGGGGCTCGACTTCCTCTATAACTCCGACGATGTCGGCACGCGCGTGAAGATCGTCGGCATCCTGCGCCCGAATGAGAACGCGGTATCCTCGATGCTTTCCGGCGCGATCGGCTATACGTCCGCGCTGACGGACTATCTCGTCGAAAAGGCGGGGCAGACCGAGATTTTACGCAAGCAGAAAGAAGACCCCGATACCGACGTTATCCTCGGCCTGCCGTTCCTGACCGATGACTACTCCGTGAGCGACGAGCAGAAGGAAGCGGACGTGACGGACTATCTCGAAACGCTATCCGTCACCGAGCGCGCCGCAGCCTACACCGCGATGATGAGCGTGCCGAGCGAAGAGTATCTCTCCGCCATCGTGGACCAGCAGATGGGCTCACTCGACCGCGCGAGCATCGAGCAGATGGTCATTTCGACCTACGCCCAGCAGATGAGCGTGGATGAGGCGACCGTCAAGTCCTATATTGCGCAGATGGACGACGAGACGCTTTTCGGCTACGTGGAGCAGTCCATCCGCGAGCAGGTGACGGAGCAGTACGCCGCGGGTGTGCAGGCGAGACTTTCCAACATGACGAGCGACCAGCTCGCCATGGCGCTCGACCTGGCACTCGAAAAGTCACCCGCCGTCACGCCGCTGACAAGCGAGCAGTACAACTGGCTCTACGACAACTACATGCCCGCGACGGTCTCGAACGGCACGTATGAGGACAATTTGAAGCTGCTTGGCGACGTCGACCTCGCAAGTCCCAAGACCATCAACATCTACGCCTCGACCTTTGCCGACAAGGACGCCATTGCCGATGCGATCGAGCAGTACAACAGCAGCGTTTCCGAGGACGACCAGATCGATTACACCGACTATGTGGCGCTTCTGATGAGTTCGGTCACGACGATCATCAACGCCATCAGCTATGTGCTTATCGCATTCGTCGCGATCTCGCTCGTCGTGTCGAGCATTATGATCGGCATCATCACGTATATCTCGGTCCTCGAGCGCACGAAGGAGATCGGCATTCTGCGCGCCATCGGCGCGAGCAAGCGCGACATCTCGCGCGTGTTCAACGCGGAGACGCTCATCGAGGGCTTCTGCTCGGGTGCCATCGGCATTGGCATCACGCTGCTGCTGATCATCCCCATCAACCTCGTCGTGCACCACTTGACGGGTATCGAGAGCCTGAACGCCATCTTGCCGGTGGCGGGCGGCGTGGCGCTCGTGGTCATCAGCATGGCGCTCACGTTTATCGCGGGCCTCATCCCCTCCGGCATCGCCGCGCGCAAGGACCCTGTCGAAGCGCTGCGCACCGAATAACACGATATTTGACCTTCAAAAAGGACGTTTTCCGTCGGAAAACGTCCTTTTTTTCTTTTACCGCGATTTTACAAAAGGCGACTTTCTGATTTTACAACCTGCCTTTATGATGGCAAATGTAGCAAGGAACAACATCTTGGAAAAATTGAAAGGAAGTATTTCAAATGAAAAAGTTTCTCACTCTTGCGCTGACCGCTGTCATGGCGCTGAGCCTGCTGACCGCCTGCGGCAGCAAGAACGACAACAGCGCCGACACCAACACTGACGGCAGCAACACCGAAACGACCCTCTCCGGCACCGTCTCGACCGACGGCTCCACCTCGATGGAAAAGGTCATCAACTCTCTTGGCGAATCCTTCATGGCCATGAACAAGGACGTGAAGTTCACCTATAACCCCACCGGCTCGGGCTCCGGCATTCAGGCCGTTAGCGAAGACCGCTGCGACATCGGCCTTTCGAGCCGCGCACTCAAGGATGACGAAAAGGCCTCCGGCCTTGTTGAGACCGTCGTTGCGCTCGACGGCATCGCCATTGTCGTGAACCCCGAGAACCCTGTCTCCGATCTCGACGTTGACACCATCGCCAAGATCTACACCGGCGAGATCACCAACTGGAAGGACGTCGGCGGCAACGACGCCGAGATCGTGCTCATCGGCCGTGAGGCCGGCTCCGGCACGCGTGACGGCTTCGAGTCCATCACCGGCACCAAGGACGCCTGCCAGTACCGCCAGGAGCTCACCTCCACGGGCGACGTCATCAACACCGTGTCCCAGAACCCCGACGCCATCGGCTATGCCTCCCTCTCCGCGGTCGGCGACAGCGTCAAGGCGTTGACAGTCGGCGGTGTGGAAGCCACGGAGGCGACCGTCAAGGACGGCAGCTATGTGGTCCAGCGTCCGTTCGTGCTCGTCACGAAGGAGGGCACCGAGCTTTCCCCCGCGGCACAGGCCTTCTTTGACTACGCGCTGTCCGCTGACGCGGCAAGCATCATCGCCGCTGCCGGTGCGGTCGCAGCCAACTAACAGAACACAGGAACCATCACGGGAGGCGGCGTGAGCCGTCTCCCGCTGACAGCAAAAAGAGGAAACAATTATGGCGCAGAGGAAAAAAATGTTTGAAGCCGTCGTTCACGGTATTTTTCTGCTTCTCGGCCTCATTACGGTCGGATGCGTGCTGCTGATCACGGTGTATCTCATCATCTCCGGCATCCCGGCCATTCAGAAGATCGGCCTTGTGCCGTTTCTCACGGGCAAGGTGTGGTCGTCGACGTCGGCGGAGCCGAAGTACGGCATCCTGCCCTTTATTTTAACGAGTGTTTACGGCACGGCGGGCGCGATCGTCCTCGGCGTGCCCATCGGTTTTTTGACGGCGGTGTACCTCTCCAAGGTCGCGCCCAAGAAGGTCCGCACCGTGCTGGAGGCCGCCGTCAGCCTGCTCGCGGGGATCCCGTCGGTCGTGTACGGCCTTGTCGGTATGCTGGTGCTCGTGCCTGCCATCCGCAAGACGTTCCACCTGCCGGACGGCGCAAGCCTGTTTGCGGCCATCATCGTGCTGGCCGTCATGATCCTGCCGTCGATCATCAAGGTGAGCGTCACGGCGCTCGAGGCCGTTCCGCATGAATATGAGGACGCCTCGCTTGCCCTCGGTGCGACTGAGGTCGAGACCTATTTCCGCGTCTCCGTTCCGGCGGCAAAGAGCGGCATCGCCGCGGCGGTCGTGCTCGGCGTGGGCCGCGCCATCGGCGAAGCGATGGCCGTGATGATGGTCTCGGGCAACGCGCCGAACATGCCCGGCTCGATCTTTGAGAGCGTCCGCTTTCTCACGACGGCGGTCGCGAGCGAGATGTCGTATTCGAGCGGCTTGCAGCGTCAGGCGCTCTTTTCCATCGCGCTCGTGCTGTATCTTTTCATCCTGCTCATCAATGCGGCGCTCAACTTCTTCTTAAAGCGCGACAAGGAGGGTAACTGATGCTGAAAATGCAGTCCTCGGCCCGCCGCAAGGCCTATATCACGGCGATGAAGCTCCTGATGGGCGTCGCCGCAGTATTGACTTGCGCGCTCGTAGTCGGTATGATTGGTTATATATTGGGCAACGGCATTCCGAACATCACCTGGGAGATGCTCTCCACCGCGCCGAGCTATCTTGCCAACCGCGTCGGCATCCTGCCGGACATCCTGAGCACGCTCTACATCGTCATCGCGACGCTTTTAATCGTGCTGCCGCTCGGCGTGGGCGCGGCCATCTACTTAAATGAATACGCCGCGAACAAAAAACTCGTCTCCATCATCGAATACGCGTCCGAAACGCTCTCCGGTATCCCGTCGATCATCTACGGCCTTGTCGGCATGCTGATCTTCTGCAAAAACGGCACGTCGCTTCTTGCGGGTGCGCTGACGCTGACGATCATGAACCTGCCGACCATCATGCGAACGACACAGGAGAGCCTCAAGACCGTACCGCAGAGCTACCGCGAGGGCGCGTTCGGCCTGGGCGCGGGCAAATGGCGCACCATCCGCACGGTGGTGCTGCCAAGCTGCGTGGACGGTATCGTGACGGGCTGTATCCTGTCGATCGGACGCATCCTCGGCGAGTCGGCGGCGCTCTTATTCACGGCGGGCTCGGCGCACATGCTCTACAACTTCTTTGAGGGCATGCACAACGCGGGCGCGACGCTGACGGTGGCGCTGTACTTCTACGCCAAGGAGTCGAGCGATACGGGGGTGGTGTTCGCCATCGCGGCCATTTTGATGCTGCTGACGATGCTCATTAACCTCATCGCCGATCTGGTCGGCCGATACTTCAGGAGGAAACAGCAATGATACGACCTGTCAACGGAAGCGGCATGAAGCGTATGGCGCTCTTAAATGACCTTTCCTGCTTCGGCAAGTGTTCGCTGAGCGTGGCCATGCCCATTCTCTCTTCCTACGGGGTGGAGACGGTACCGCTGCCGACGGCCATTTTATCGACGCACACGGCGGACGGCTTCGGCAGCTACGTCATGCGCGATATGACGGACGAGATGAAGGCCTTTGCCGCGCACTGGAGACAGCTTCAAATCAAATTCGACGGCATCTGCATGGGCTTTTTCGGCTCGGTGGAGCAGATGCATTTTGCAAAAGATTTCCTCCGCGACTTTGCGGGGGAGGATACCATCGTTGTGGTCGACCCCGTGCTCGGCGACAACGGCGCGCTGTACGGCTGCTTTACCGAAGAGTACGTGCAGGCGATGCGCGCGCTGTGCGAGAGCGCACAGCTCATCACGCCCAACCGCACGGAGGCGGCGCTTCTCGCGGGCTGCGGGATGGACGCACCGATAGAAACGCTTCTTAATGCGCTCACGGTGGAAAATGTCATCATCACCGGCGTCCACCGCGGGGAGGAGATCGGCTACTGCGCGCGGCTGAACGGGCAGTATATGGAAATTTTCAAGCCCTGCCTTCCGCAGACGCTGCATGGCACGGGTGATGTGTTCGTCTCCGCCCTGTGCGGCGAGCTGATGAACGGTAAAGACATGCCGCAAGCCCTGAAAGACGCGGCGGAATTCTGCGACGACTGCGTGCAGAAAACGGCAAAACGCGGCGAGAGCCACTGGTACGGCCTCGCCTTTGAAGACAAATTGAAAGAGGGGAGAGGGCTATGAACAACATCCTTTCCGTTGAGAACCTGTGTCTGTGGTACGGGAGCCATCAGGCGCTCAAGGACATCAACATTGAAATTTCCGAAAAAAGCATTACGGCGCTCATCGGCCCGAGCGGCTGCGGCAAGTCGACGTTTTTAAAGACGCTCGACCGCATGAACGATTTGATCCCCGATGTGAAGATCACGGGCAGCGTCCTCTATAAGGGCGAGGACATTTTTGACTCGTCCGTCGATGTGAGTGAGCTTAGGCGTCAGGTGGGTATGGTGTTCCAGAAGCCGAACCCCTTCCCAATGAGCATTTACGATAACATTGCCTACGGTCCACGCACGCACGGCGTGAAGAACAAGGCAAAGCTCGATGAGATCGTTGAAAAATCCCTGCGCGGCGCGGCGATTTGGGACGAGGTCAAGGACCGCCTGAAGAAAAACGCGCTCGGCCTCTCCGGCGGCCAGCAGCAGCGCCTTTGCATCGCCCGCGCGCTCGCGGTCGAGCCCGAGGTGTTGCTGATGGACGAGCCGACAAGTGCGCTCGACCCCATTTCGACGTCGAAGATCGAAGAGCTCGCGATGGAGCTCAAGGAGAAGTACACCATCGTCATCGTCACGCACAACATGCAGCAGGCGGTGCGTATTTCCGACCACACGGCGTTCTTCCTGCTCGGCGAGCTTGTAGAGTACGGCGAGACGGAGAAGCTCTTCTCCCAGCCGCAGGACAAGCGGACAGAAGATTACATCACGGGGAGGTTCGGTTAAATGAGAAGCCGGTTTGATGAACAGCTTGCGCTTTTGAACCGCGAGCTCATTGAGATGGGCGCGCTGTGCGAGGAGGTCATCGCCCTTTCGGCACAGGCGTTGACGGAGGGCAACGCGGAGCTGGCCGCGCGCGTCGCACCGCTCGATCAGGAGATCGACCGCAAGGAGCGCGAGATCGAGTCGCTGTGCCTAAAGCTTCTTTTGCAGCAGCAGCCCGTGGCAAAGGACCTGCGCCAGATCTCGGCGGCGCTCAAGATGATCACGGACATGGAGCGCATCGGCGACCAGGCCGAGGATATTGCCGAGATCATCACGTTCCTCGGCGGGCGCGGTGCGGAAAACAGTAATCTCCTGCGCGAGATGGCGCGCTCGACCATCAAGATGGTGACCGAGAGCGTGGACGCCTATGTCAAGCACGACACAGCGCTTGCCGACCAGGTCATCGCCGAGGACGACACCGTGGACGACTATTTCGCGCGCGTGAAGAAGGACCTCATCAAGCGCATCGCGCAGGACCCTGATGATGGTGAATTCGCACTCGACCTGCTGATGATCGCCAAGTATTTTGAGCGCATCGGCGACCATGCGACGAACATCGCCGAATGGGTCATTTTCTCTGTGACAGGAGAGCATAAGGAGGGGTAAAGTATGATCTGGTGCGTGGAAGACGATGCCAGTATCCGCGATATCGAGGTATATGCCCTGCAATCGACTGGCTTTGAGGCCAAGGGCTTTGAAGACGGTACCTCGTTCTGGGAAGCGCTGCGCACGGGAAGACCCGAGCTTGTCGTGCTCGATGTGATGCTCCCCGGCATCGACGGGATGGAGCTGCTGCGCCGCATGCGCGCGGACGCGGCACTTTCCGATATCCCTGTCGTCATGGCGACGGCCAAGGGCGCGGAATACGACAAGATCCGCGGTCTCGACCTCGGTGCAGACTACTATCTGACAAAGCCGTTCGGCGTGATGGAGCTCGTCTCCTGCGTCAAAGCGGTGCTGCGCCGCTGCGGCACGAAGACGGCAGCCCAGCTGCGCTGCGGCGGTCTGGTGCTCGACGAAGAGAGCCACACCGTCACGGCGGATGGAGAGAGCGTCGCGCTGACATACAAGGAATTCGAACTGCTGCGCCTGTTCCTCTCGCATCCCGGCACGGCGTTTTCACGCGACCAGCTCATGGCGGACGTGTGGGGCACGGACTACTGCGGCGAGACGCGCACGGTGGACATGCACATCCGCACGCTGCGGCAGAAGCTCGGCGCGTACGGCGAGAAGATCGAGACCGTGCGCGGCGTGGGCTACCGGATGGAGGGCAAGGCATGACAAAAAAGATCTTTCACTCCATCCTGCTTGTGGCGGGCACGGTGCTGCTGGCGAGCCTGCTCGTCATCATGGGCTGCCTGTACGAATACTTCGGGAGCGTCGAAAAAAAGCAGCTGCGCGACGAGCTGGAGCTTGCCGCCGTCGCCGTGGAGAAAAACGGGACGGAGTATCTCTCTCAGCTCTCCTCCGAGCGCTACCGCCTGACGTGGATCGAAAACGACGGTACGGTGCTCTACGACACCGTGACCGACGCCGAAAGCCTTGAAAATCACGCCGACCGCGTGGAGGTCAAGCAAGCGCTGGAATACGGCGAGGGCGAGAGTACGCGCTATTCCTCGACGCTGCTGCAAAAGACGATGTACTGCGCGGAAAGGCTCGCGGACGGGAGCGTGCTGCGCATTTCGATGAGCCGTGCGACGGCGGGCGTGCTGCTCGTCGGCATGGTGCAGCCCATTTTAGTGGTGCTGATCGTGGCGCTGATCCTGTCCTCTGTTTTAGCCAAGAGCCTGTCGAACCGCATCGTCCAGCCGCTCAACAAGCTGGACCTTGAGCATCCGCTTGAAAATGACGCCTATGAAGAGCTCGCCCCGCTGCTCGGGCGCATCAACCGCCAGCACTTGCAGATCGACGAGCAGATGGACGAACTTCAGCGCCAGCAGACGGAATTTTCGCAGATCACAAGCAGCATGCGCGAAGGGCTTGTGCTGCTCGATGAAAAAGAGCATGTGCTGAGTATCAACCCCGCGGCGGAAAAGCTCTTCGGCACGGACGAGAGCTGCGTCGGGCAGGACTTTTTGACCATCGACCGCAGCCACGACATGAGCCTTGCCATCGAGCGCGCCATGGACGAGGGGCACAGTGAGGCGCGCGTGGAGCGCGGCGGCCGTATCTGGCAGTTTGACGTCAGCCGCATCGGCGCAAGCGGCGCGGCGGTCGGCGCTGTGTTGCTGGCTTTCGACATCACCGAGCGCGAGACAGCGGAGCAGACGCGCCGTGAATTCACGGCGAACGTGTCGCACGAGCTCAAAACGCCGCTGCAAGGCATCATCGGCAGCGCGGAGCTGCTGGAAAACGGCATGGTGAAGCAGGAGGACGTCCCCCGCTTCGTCGGCCACATCCGAAAAGAAGCGCAGCGCCTTGTCACGCTGATCGGCGACATCATCCGCCTGTCCCAGCTCGACGAGGGCGACGAAATGCCGCGCGAGACGGTCGACCTGCTCACGCTTTCGCAGGAGGCGGCGGACGATCTCAAGACCGCGGCGGCGGAGAAGCACATCGCGATCGCCGTCGAGGGCGGGAGCGAGACCATCGGAGGCGTACGGCGGCTTTTGTACGAGGTCATCTATAACCTCTGCGACAACGCTATCAAGTACAACGTCGAGAGTGGCAGCGTGAGGGTAAGCGTCGGCGAGCGGGACGGCAAGGCGTTCGTCTCCGTGGCCGATACGGGCATCGGCATCGCGCCGGAGCACCAGAGCCGCATCTTCGAGCGCTTCTACCGCGTGGACAAGAGCCACTCGAAGGCAAGCGGCGGCACGGGCCTCGGCCTTTCCATCGTCAAGCACGCCGTGCAGTACCATCATGGTACAGTCGAGCTTCATAGCGAGGAGGGCAAGGGCACGACGATCTGCATCCTGCTGCCGAAGGAGTAAGTGAATAGTAAGAGAGCCGCAGGCACAGCCTGCGGCTCTCGTTTTAGTTGACGATTCTCAATAATTCTCCGCGTGGACTTCGAAGTAGCTCTGGGGGTGGTTGCAGGTGGGGCAGACGTCGGGGGCCTTGGTGCCGACGACGATGTGGCCGCAGTTGCGGCACTCCCAGACCTTGACCTCGCTCTTTTCAAAGACCTTGGCGGTCTCGACGTTGCGCAGCAGCGCGCGGTAGCGCTCTTCGTGATGGCGCTCGATCTCGCCGACGAGGCGGAACTTCTGCGCCAGCTCGGGAAAGCCCTCTTCCTCTGCGGTCTTGGCGAAAGAATCGTACATGTCGGTCCACTCGTAGTTTTCGCCCTCAGCGGCGGAGAGCAGATTGTCGGCGGTGGAGCCGATGCCCTGGAGCTCTTTGAACCACATCTTGGCGTGCTCCTTTTCGTTGTCCGCGGTCTTCTGGAAGAGCGCGGCGATCTGCTCATAGCCCTCTTTCTTGGCCGTGGAGGCGAAGAAGGTGTACTTGTTGCGCGCCTCGGATTCGCCCGAGAAGGCGGTGCGCAGGTTCTGCTCGGTTTTGGTGCCGGAATACTTGTTGGTCTTCATGGTGAAATTCTCCTTTTTCTCTCAAAATTTAATGCTCTTCCTGCGCTTTGCGGCAGGCGGGGCAGAGATAGTGAATGCGAAGGTCGTAGGACTGGATGCGCGCGCCGAGCGCGGCTTCGATGTCGTGCGTCAGGTCGGTGAACTTGAAGTCTGCGAGCGCGCCGCAGCGGGTGCAGAGCAGGTGATCGTGGCGCGTGGTGTTGTCATAGCGGTCGGGCGCGCCGGGCTGCGACAGGCGGATGAGTTTGCCGTCCGCTACAAGCGCGTTGAGGTTGTTATACACCGTAGCTTGCGCAATTTTTGAATTTTCCTGCTTCATTTGCAAAAAAGTCTGCTCGGCGGTCGGGTGCTCGGTGGAGCACAGGACGAGATCGAGAATCTGCTGGGCGTACTTGGTCATGCGTTTCTCCTTAATAAGAATTAGAATAATTCTTATTATAGGGATAAAAATAGAGTTGTCAAGCAAAAAATCAAAAATAGTTTGCGTCATGCGCGCACACGCTCCGGCATACCCTTTATGGAAAAGGGGGAATGAGATGGACCAGACGATAGCATTCCTGGGCGGCGACGCGCGCATGCGCCTGCTTGCACAGATGATGGCGGCGGAGGGGTACGACGTCTGCTCGTGGGAGCTGACCGGTGCGCCGAATGAACGGGCGCTGTGCGACGCGCTGAAAGCGGACATTATCGTCCTGCCGCTGCCGGCGGAGAAAAACGGCTATTTGAGCGGCACAGAGCTCACGATGGTGAGCCTGCTGCGCTCGCTGCGGCGCGAGCACCGCATTTTCGCGGGCAATGTGGGAAACGACGCGTCAACGCTCGCGCAGTCGTTGGGGCTTACGATCACGGACTACTTTGCCTCGGAAGAGCTGAGCGTGCGCAACGCGATCCCGACGGCGGAGGGGGCCATCGAGGCGGCGATGAAGCACACGAGTGTCACGCTGCACGGCACGCCATGCCTTGTGCTCGGCTTTGGCCGCATCGGAAAGGTGCTCGCACACGATCTGAGCGCGCTGGGAGCGAAGGTCAGCGTCAGCGCGCGCAAGCGGTCGGACCTTGCGTGGATCGACGCGTTCGGCTACGCGCCGCTGCACACGAACCGCCTCTCCGGCACGCTGGGGGAATTCCGCGTGGTGTTCAACACTGTGCCGCATCAGGTATTGGACGAAACGCTCCTTGCCGAGCTGCCGCCGGACTGCCTGCTCATCGAGCTTGCGAGCACGAGCGGCTTTGACATGGACGCGGTCGAAACGCTGCGCCTTTCGTATCTCAAGGCAGGGGGACTGCCCGGGCGCGTCGCGCCAGAGACGGCGGCGCGGGCCATCAAAAAGACGTTATGTCGACTCATCAAGGAGGAAGCATGAAGATCGGATTTGCCTTTTGCGGCTCGTTCTGCAACCATCCCGAGCTGCTGAAACTCTACGAGGACATCGCGCGCGAGCATGAGATCGTCCCGATTTTGTCGGAAAATGCGGCGAAGTATTCCACGCGCTTCGGCACGGCGGAGGACTTCGTCACCCGCGTGGAGGCGCTGGCGGGGCGGAAGGCCGTGCGCAATATCGTCGAAGCCGAGCCCCTCGGCCCGCAGGGGGCGATGGAAGTGCTCGTCATCGCGCCCTGCACGGGAAACACGCTTGCCAAGCTCGCCCACGGCATCACGGACAGCGCGGTGACGATGGCGGCGAAGGGGCACCTGCGCAACGGCAAGCCCGTTGTGCTTGCCATTGCGACGAATGACGGCTTATCCGCGAGCGCGCCGAACATCGCGGTGCTGCTGAACCGCAAGAACTACTATTTTGTCCCCTTCGGGCAGGACAACGCCGAGGCGAAGCCCACGTCGCTGATCGCGGACTTCCGCAAAATTATCCCGACGGCCGAGGCGGCGCTGGAGGGAAGACAAATTCAGCCGATTTTGCTGTGAAACGAAAAAAGGCAGGAATTTCCTGCCTTTTTTGCGATGTAACAATAAACTTGCGCGCGATTTTTGTCAATGCTCGCTGAACTTGCTTGAAAAATCCCCCTCGCTTCTTTATACTTTACCATAGAGTAGAGAGAAGAGAGGAGGGAGCGCGAATGGACGAAAACCTGCGCGAGACAACAGAGCTTCCGGAGAGCGGAGGGACTGCGCCGAACGAAGAGAATGAGCCCGAGACGAAGAGCATCCGCTTTGTGCCCAGCGCCTATGACCCGCGCGGCATCGAGCAGTGGCTTTCCGAGCGCGCGGCGGAGGGGAAGCTCCTGCTCCGCTACGACGATTTTGTGATCGGCGAGCCGCGCGACTGCCGCTATCACCTGGAACCCGCCGCGGACGATGACGACCCCGACGAGCTGTTGCGCGAAAAGCGCGCCCGCCTGGGCTGGGAGTACGTCTGCCGGACGAAGGATGGCATTTTCTACATCTGGCGCGGCGAAAAGACCGCGCACGTCCCCACGCCGAAGGACTGTACGGATTCCTACGGCTACCGAAGACTGTGTAAAAAGCTGCGCCGCAGCTATTTTCTGCCGCTGCTCTATCTGGTGGCAGACGTGCTGCTCATTTATCTCCTGTTTTATGTGTGGAGTATCCCGCTGCTGTCGCTGCTCACGATACCGAAGAATGATGTGATTCAGGGTGTTTCACTTCTCCTTGGCAGCATCATCGGTATGTTCAGCGGCGCACAGGAGAGGAAAGAGATGCGCACGCTCAAACGCGCGATGGAGGACTGCGAGTATGTGGAGCAGATGCCGCGCAACCGCTGGGCTGGAGTGGATCGCGCGCTTTCGCTCATTGTCGTTGTGCTGATGGTCGCGGTGCTCTTCGGAAAAGGGGGATACAGCAAGTACGGCGATGACTATGACGAGCCGACGCTGCCCTATCTTCGCGCCGAAGAGCTCGGCGGCAATCCGTTCGACTGGTGCTATCAGCGAGATCTTTCGACGCCGCTCGGCGGGTATGTGTACTCCGTCGGCGAAACGCCATATGCGGGAATGATCGACGGCTGGGAGCAGCTGAGCACAGAGGTAGACTTCTACGCCCCGCGCATTTCTGTGCTGGCAACGCTCTTGACACATGAACTGCGCGACTATTTCATGGAAAGCGGTGCGCAGACGCTTTCCATCGACGGCTTTGACGAGGCGTACTACGCAGAATTTATCAAACCAAATACCCGGTTTCCAAATGAACCGGACGAAGTCCACCAGTTTCTTATCCTGCGCCGCGGGGGAGAGGTGCTTTACTTCCGCACCGAAGCGCCGGACAACCTGCGCGAGCATCTGGACGAGTTTGCAGACATTTTTAATCAGTACAGCGAATTAGCATAAAAAGAAGTGCGTTCCTAACGGGAACGCACTTCTTTTTTGCTATCTTGTCACTGCTCTAACTTTTTGAGCTCGTCGAGCTGGCCCTCCAGCGTGGTGAACGCCTCGGGCAGCTGTGCGACGGCAGCGTCCGCGCGCTTGAGCTCGTTCGACACGCTCTCGCAAGTCGCGCCGAGCGTCGAGAGCACCTGCTCGCAGTGCCCTCTGCATGCCGCGATCATTGCCTGCAAACGCTCACGCGTGGCGGCGTCGAGCGCGTCGGCGCGCTCGCGGGCGGAGAGCTCTATGTCGGCGATGTGCGCCTTGACGCGGCCGTATTCCTCGACCTGCGGGCGGAGCTCGTCAAGCTCGCTTAAAAGGCGCTTGCGCTCCTGCTCGGCGGCGGAAAGGCGTTCAGCGTGCTGCGCTTCCAGCTCGGCGATGCGCTGCTCGGCAGCCTCCTCTTTGGCTTTCAGCTGGCGGTCATAATCTGCCTTGGCGCTTGTGAGCTTCTGCGCGCCCTCTTCGATCTGCGCGCGCAGCTCGGAGATCGTCTCCTGCGCGGCGGTCAGACCCTTTTTGAGCGCGTCCTGCGCGCTGGACGCGGTCGAATAGGACTCGGCGAGCTTGTCACGCTCGCACTCGGCGGCGGCGAGTTTGTCACGCAGCTCTGCATTCTCGCGGCAGAGGCCGTCGCTCTCCTGCTCGAGCGCTTCGATCTGCTGCTTGCTCTCGAGCGAGGTTTTTTCGATATAACGAATGACGTCATCGCGGTTGAAGCCGCCGAAGACGGAGCTCTTGAAGGTATTTTCCATGATTTTCCCACCTTTTCCTTTGTCAATGTTATGGTAACACAAACCCGCCGCGATGACAAGGAAAAAAGCGCGACCTCTTAAGGCCACGCTTTTACGGTTTTATCGGAGAGGGAAGGAAAAGCTCTTGCCCTTCTTGGTGAAAGTAAAGCTCTCCTGCTCTTCGCCGCCAGCTTTGGTGCAGCGCACGCGCTCGGCGCTCACGCTGCCGCTGATGTCGCCGCAGGTGACGCTGTCGCTTGCGCGGACATTGCCCTTGACCTCGCCGCAGCGGACGCTGTCGTTTGCGGACACGTCGCCGCCGACATTGCCGCAGGTGACGCTGTCGCTCGCGCGGACATTACCCTGCACGTTGCCGGAGCAGTGCACGCTGCCGCCAATATTGCCGCAGGTCACATCGTCTCCCGCGGACACATCGCCGCCGACGTCGGCGCAGGTTACGCCGTCACCGGCTCTGACGCTGCCGGAGATCGTGGAATCGGTGCAGACGACGGAAAAGTCGCTGTAAATATCCTGCGCCGTGCCGGAAAAGTGCAGCTCGACGGTCTTGCGGATCTCGTCGTATTTGTCGTGGCGGAACAGGCTCCCCTGTTTCGGCTGGAGCAGCCGGTGCCCCTGAAAGAGCACGGCGTGGATGGCATCGTCATCCTCCCACGGCAGTTCGACCGCGACGGACAAAATCTGGCTGTCCGCTTCCGCTTTTTGGGCGGTTTTTGCCATGCTTTCGCGTCCAAAGAGCTTGTCGAGGCTGAGCTCCAGCGTGTCGGCCAGCAGCGGCAAAAGCTGCAGGTCAGGGCAGCAGACATCGCCCTCCCACTTTGACACGGCCTGATTGCTCACACCGAGCTTGTTTGCCAGAGCCTCCTGTGTCAGTCCTTTTTCTTTACGGCGACGCAGAATGCGCGCGCCCATTGTCGATTCTTCCAAGTTGTCTATCCTCCTGCACTGCATTATAATAGTAAAGTGAGCGTTGGAAACGCGATGAGCGGGTGTCCCGCGTCGAACGGGAAGTCAGGCGCCGACGTTTCCCTCATATTCAGGCAGCACATCGCGTGCAAATGCCTGATCGCCGATCGTAACATGTTGGTCCTTCCTTGCCCCGTGCTGCAGCCGCGGCTTTGAATCACCGGTTATGGACTCAGTATAGGGGGCATGGGGAGGATTGACAATGGCGCGGTGGTTGAATCGGAGAAAATCCTTTCCAACCGCCGGTTGGAAAATGAAATTTTCTCTGATTTTTCAAGAAAAACTCAGTGCCGGATGACGGTGATCTCGCCCATATCCTTGGTGTAGTCGACCACATGCTGGAGGAAAAGCTGTGTGATCGTGGAGGGGAGGAAGCCTTTTTTCACGGCGATGCCGATCTCGCGCGACTGCTTGACATTGAGCGGCAGCACGGCGACATGATAGCGCTCGGGCTTGATGAGCAGGCTGTGCACGATGCTGACGCCAAGTCCCGCCTCGACCATGGACAAGAGTGCGAAGTCGCTCGTCGTGTCGTAGGTGACCTCGGGGTGGATATTGCACTGGTCGAGCAGGCGGTTGAATTCGTAGTCTTCGATCTCCATCAGGCGCACGAAGTTCTCGTGCGGCAGCTGCTCGAGCGGGAAGACGGACGCGTCCGCCATCGGGTGATCCTTTGGGAGGATGGCGACCATCGTGTCGTGCAGGATGGGCGTCGTCTCAAAGTCGTTGGAGGCGGGGATGGCAAGAAAGCCGCAGTCGATCGCGCCGCGGCGCAGCCATTCGGAAATTTCATAATACTCGCCAGTCATCAGCTGGATCTGAATGTTGGGGTACGTCTGGTGGAAGTCCTTCAGAATTTCCGGCAGCAGGCTGATGGCAAGGCTTGTAAAGCACCCGAGGCGCAGCGTGCCGGACTGCACGCCGTGCAGCTCGGACACGGCAAAGTTGAGGTCCTCATAGTCCTTGACGATCTCGCGGATCGTGGGGAGGAGCACCATGCCGTCGGAGGAAATTTCGATGCCGGAGTGGTTGCGCGTTAAGAGCTTGACCTGCCAGTCCTGCTCAAGGTCGGAGATCATTTTGCTCACGGCGGACTGCGTATAGCCTAATTCGTTCGCCGCCTGGGTGATGCTGCCGGTCTCCACAGTGCGGAGATAGGCAATATATTTACGAATACTCATTATAAATGCCCTCAATAATCAACAATACCTCAAAGATTCCATTTTGGAATGCGCATATAAAAATATATTCGCTTTTCAAAACTGCTTTTGGATTATACAATATCAACAAAGAAAATTCAATGCCTACACACGGGATTTTCCAAGCAGTACAAAATTGTCAGACAAAATGTCGAATCAACAAGGAGGAAAACAGACATGATCCATTATTCCTGCATCGGTGCTACCGGTTATGTTTGCGGCGAAGTGCTCCGCATGATGGTCAACCACCACGAGGGAGAGCTTGTCAACGTGCTCGATACCTACGGTGTCGGCGATGCCATCTCCACGCATCATCCCGCTCTGCGCGGCTTCTATGATCAGGTCATCATGGACCTCACGGAGGAGAACGTCCGCGAGACCGCGAAGAAGAGCGATGTCATCATGATCCAGGTCCCCTCTGGCGACGTGGCCAAGTGGGCGGAGATCGTGCTCGCTGAGGACTGCGCCATCATCGATATCGGCGCTGACATCCGCTTCCGCGATGTCGACGTCTGGGAGAAGTGGTACGGCCAGAAGCACCCCGATGCCAAGATGACCCACGACGCTGTTTACTGCATCCCTGAGGTCATGCGCGACCTTGCCAAGGGCAAGAAGCTCATCGCCAACCCCGGCTGCTATCCCACTGCCTCCACCCTCGGCCTCCAGCCCATGCTCAAGGCCGGTCACATCGTTGACAATACCATCGTCATCGATGCCAAGAGCGGCTACACCGGCGCAGGCCGCCGTCCCGCCCTCAACAAGCTCCTCACTGAGGCGGAGAACAACTTCTGCGCTTACGCCCTCGGCGGCGGCCATCGCCACACGCCCGAAATCGAGCAGAACATTGCCTACATCACCGGCAAGGATCTGATGAAGCCCGAGACCTGGCAGTACATCAACTTCCAGCCGCACCTCCTGCCCCAGGTCCGCGGTATCGAGGTCACCATCTACGCTACCTGCGACAGAGACTTCACCAACGAGGAAGTTTACGAGCTCTACAAGGACTTCTACAAGGATGAGCCCTTCGTCAAGGTCTTCCCGGCGAGCCTGCCCGTTCAGACCAAGTGGGTCTACGGCACGAACTTCTGCGAGATGACCCCGACCTTCGACGCGCGTACCCACCGCCTGATCGTCTCCTCCGTGATCGACAATATCGGCAAGGGCGCAGCCGGCCAGGCCATCCAGAACATGAACCTCATCATGGGCCTGCCCGAGACCACCGGCCTCATGATGCCCCCGATGTATCCGTAATTTTCGGTTCGACGAGTTTCGACCCGATTTAGGCAAGAATGCTGCTAAACTAACGTTAAGAGAGGAGATCCCCCCACATGTCCAATCTGAAAAAGATCGAGGGCGGCGTTACCACGCCGCAGGGCTTCACCGCCGGCGCGGTCTACACCGCCATCAAAAAGCGCGAGAACAAGAAGCCCGACGTCGCTGTTCTCTACTCCGACCTGCCCTGCTCCTGCGCGGCCTGCTTCACCACGAACAAGTTCTGCGCAGCTCCGGTCATCCTTGACCGCGAGATCCTGAAAAAGGGCAAGGCCCGCGCCGTCGTCATCAACTCCGGCAACGCCAACGCCGCCACCGGCAAGCAGGGCATCGAAGACGCCCGCACCGTTGAGCGCGAGGCGGAAAAGCTGCTCGGCCTCGGCGAGGACGAAGTGTTCGTCTGCTCCACCGGCGTCATCGGCCAGAGACTTCCGGTCGACAAGGTGCTTCAGGGCATCCGCGAGATCATTCCCGCAAAGCTTGCCAAGGAGAACGGCTCTGAGGCTGCCTACGCCATCATGACCACCGATACCGTCCGCAAGGAGTGCGCCTATGAGCTGCAGCTCTCCACCGGCACCGTGAAGATCGGCGCGATGGCCAAGGGCTCCGGCATGATCCACCCCAATATGGCGACGATGCTCGTCTACGTGACGACCGACGCCAAGGCGGATCCCGCAGACCTGCAGAAGATGCTCTCCGCGGCTGTGGATAAGAGCTTCAACATGTGCACCGTCGACGGCGACACCTCCACGAACGACTCGATCTTCCTGCTCGCCAACGGCGCTTCCGGCGTTGAGATCAAGACCGAAGAAGACAAGAAGGCGATGGCCGACCTTGTGCTCGCCATCTGCACCGATATGGCCCGCCGCGTCGCTTCCGACGGTGAAGGCGCGACCCACCTCATCGAGGTCGAGGCCTACGGCCTGCCCACCGAGCACGACGCGCGCCTGGTCGCCAAGTCCATCGCGGGTTCCATGCTCTTCAAGGCTGCCGTCTTCGGCCGCGACGCCAACTGGGGCCGCATCATGGCCGCTGCCGGTTACTCGGGCGCTGACGTTGACCCGACCCGTGCCGACTGCATCATCAAGAGCGCTGCCGGCGAAGTGCAGGTCATGAAGGACGGCTTCGGCGCGGACTTCAGCGAAGAGCTCGCCAAGAAGGTCCTCACCGAGCATGACATTACCGTCATCGTCCGCTTCTATCAGGGCGACGGCGAGGCCAAGGCCTGGGGCTGCGACCTCACTTACGATTACGTCAAGATCAACGGCGACTACCGCACCTAATTTTTGAAGGAGGCTCCACCATGAGCGATATCGCAAACAAGGTCGAAACTCTGATGGAGGCAATGCCTTACCTTCAGAAGTATCAGGGTAAGATCATCGTCATCAAGTACGGCGGCAACGCCATGATCAATGAAGAACTCAAGGACGCCGTCATGCACGACGTGGTGCTGCTCAAGCTCCTCGGCATGAAACCCGTGCTCAGCCACGGCGGCGGCCCCGGCATCAACAAGATGCTCGAAAAGCTCGACATCCCCGTCGAGTTCATCGAGGGCCTGCGCTACACCTCCGCCGACATCATGCGTGTTGTCGAGATGGTGCTCGTCGGCCAGGTGAACACCGAACTCGTTGGCTTCATCAACAAGCTCGGCGGCAAGGCGGTCGGCCTCTCCGGCGTCAGCGGTGACATCTATCACTGCCACCAGCGCGACGAGGTCCACGGCTACGTGGGCGACATCGACTATGTCGATCCCAAGCCCATCTTCGCCATGCTCGACGCGGGCTACATCCCCGTCATCGCCCCCGTCGGCACCGACGGTCAGGGCCACACTTTCAACATCAACGGCGATACCGCCGCGGGCAAGCTCGCTTCCGCGCTGGGCGCTGAAAAGCTCGTGATCCTCACCGATATCGAGGGCCTGTGCAACGACATCAAGATCCGCGACGTCATCAGCTATCTGAACATCGAGGATGTCAAGGCGCTCAAGGACAAGGGCACGATCGCCGGCGGCATGATCCCGAAGGTCGACTGCTGCGTGCAGGCCATCGAAGAGGGCGTGACGAGCGTCAACATCATCGACGGCCGCAAGCCGCACTCCGTGCTCTACGAGGCCTTCACGAACGAGGGCACCGGCACGACGATCGGCACCGCACAGCCGAGCGTCGGCATCAAATGGTAAAACATACACCCAACTTTTATTATAGGAGGACATAATAATGATCGAAAAGTTCAAGACCAACGCCGAAGTCATCGAGAACGGCGACAAGTATCTCTATGGCAACCACGTCCGTATGCCCCTTTCCATCGAGCGCGGCGAAGGCGCTTACGTCTTTGATAAGGACGGCAACAAGTACCTCGACTTCATCGGTGGTATCGCCGTCAACGGTCTCGGTCACTGCCATCCCGCAATCGTGAAGTGCCTCGAAGAGCGCGCCCACACGATCCTGCACTGCTCCAACTACTTCTACAATGAGCCCGCCGTCCAGACCGCGAAGCTCATCGTCGAGAACAGCTGCTTCGACAAGGTGCTGTTCGCCAACTCCGGCGCTGAGGCCAACGAAGGCCAGATCAAGCTCGCCCGCAAGTACGCCAAGGATCACGGCCATCCCGAGCGCTTCGTCGTCATCACGATGAAGAACTCCTTCCACGGCCGCACCCTCGCGACCTGCACGGCCACCGGCCAGTATGCGGTGCACCGCTACTTCGAGCCCCTGCCCTCCGGCTTCCGCTATGCTGAGTTCAACAACCTCCAGTCCGTCAAGGACATCATGGACGAGTACGTCTGCGCCATCCTGACCGAGCCTGTCCAGGGCGAGGGCGGCGTGCGTCCCGCTTCCCAGGAATTCCTGCAGGGCCTGCGTGACCTGTGCGATGAGAAGGGCATCCTCCTCATGTTCGACGAGGTCCAGGTCGGCTCCGGCCGTACCGGCAAGCTCTTCGCGCATCAGAACTACGGCGTTGAGCCCGATACCTGCTCCATGGCCAAGGCTCTCGGCTCCGGCGTGCCCATTGGCGCTGTCTGCGCCCGCGGCGAGGCTGCCAAGACCCTGACGCCCGGCACCCACGGCTCTACCTTCGCCGGCGGTCCTCTCGCCTGCGCGCTCGCCGCCACCACGCTCGACGTGATGATCAACGACGGCGTCATCGAGAACTCCCGCAAGATGGGCGAGTACTTCCGCAAGCAGGCCCACGAGATCATCGAGAAGAACCATCCCGAGACGGTCAACGAGATCCGCGGCCTCGGCCTGATCGACGGCATCCAGCTCAACAAGCCCTCCGGCCAGCCCGTCGTCGACCTGTGCTTCAAGGACAGCAACGTCCTGATCAACAACACCAACGGCAACGTCCTGCGCTTTGTCCCGCCGCTGATCGTCAATGAAGAGGAGATCGACATTGTCATCAAGGCTGTTGATGAGGCCATGACCAAGCTCGGCTGGTAATTATCTCGGATACTACCTCGCGTTTCTTGCCTGCGAGGCCGGCGGCACGGGTTCCCTTCCCGTGCCATGCCGGAAGTATACATGACCTCATCCCCGGCCTGCCGATGGGGGATCGGCGGGCCGGGGAGAGAGGTATTTTCTGCATTTTACAAGCAGCATTTCACCCCTTGTGTTGTGCCAGTGTAAAATCTAAAAGGAGGAGTGCGATCCAAAACCTGCATCGGTAGATACCACGAGAATTGAAGAAGGAAAGAGCATTACCGTAAAACTGCGTTCACCATTCAAAACACTTGCTATCGCTGGGATAATATGCTAAAATGAATGCATAGATATCCGAACAAATAGCGAAGCGACCCCCAAAATTTCGAAAGGTTGGTAACACTATGAGTAAGGAAAAAAGAATGCCCAAACTGTGGGAAGCCCTGTTGACGCTGGCGATCCTGATCGCGGCACTCGCGGTCGGTATCATCATCTTCGGTGTTGACCCGCACGTCCCTATGTTTGTCGGCGTAATGGCTGCCGCAATCATGGCACTGCATCTCGGCTATAAATGGGATGAAGTTGAAAAGTCCATGATGGACGGCATCTACAAAGCGTTACAGTCCATCTGCATCCTGATCATCGTCGGTATCCTGATCGGCGTATGGATCAACGCGGGCGTTGTGCCTACGATGATTTATTACGGCCTGAAAGTCCTCAAGCCCGCGATTTTCTTCATCGCGTGCGTTCTCATTTGCTCCATCACCTCTCTTGCCACCGGTACGTCCTGGGGCACGATGGGCACGATGGGCGTTGCCTTGATGGGCATTGGCTTCGGCCTTGGCATGAGCCCCGGCATGACTGCCGGTGCCGTCCTCTCCGGCGCCTACTTCGGCGATAAGATGAGCCCGCTGTCCGATACGACGAACCTCGCTCCCGCCATGGCCGGTACGGACGTTATCACCCACGTCAAGGCCATGATGCTGCCCACCGGCATCACCTACGCCATCACCCTGATCTTCTTCGGCGTTCTCGGTGTGATGCAGTATCACGGCGGCGATGCGGATATGTCCCGCGTGATCGAGTTCTCCAACGCGCTGAACGCCGCGGAGGGCGGTATCTTCAACATCAACCCGTTGCTGCTCCTGCCTCCGGTCGTCGTTATCGTGGCAGTTGCCCTGAAGGTTCCCGCGATCCCCGGCATCACCCTCGGCATTGTTGCCGGTGTCATCCTGGGCCTCATCTTCCAGCCCGGTGCCTGCACGCTTGGTACCATCTTCGATTATGGTAAGAACGGCTACTACTTCTCCGACGAAGCGCTCGCCATGTTCGAAGCCAGTCTTTCTCCCGAAACGAGCTACACCATGACAAGACTGCTGGAAAGCGGCGGTATCATGGGTATGATGTCCTCCGTCTCCATGACGATCATCGCCATGATGTTCGGCGGTATCATGGAGGAGACCCACCAGCTCGAGGTCATCGTCAACGCCCTCAAGAAGTTTGCCAAGGGCCCTGCGGCTCTCGTTGGCCTGACCGAAGTGACCTGCGTTCTCTCCAACGCCACCATGCCCGAGCAGTACATCTCCATCGTGGTTCCCGGCCGTATGTATGCCGAGGAGTATCACAAGATGGGCGTGCACCCGTCGGTTCTGTCCTCTGCCCTTGAAGGTGCCGGTACCGTTACCTCCGCTCTGATCCCCTGGAACACCTGCGGTGTGTTCATTAAGGACACCCTGAACATCGCTCCTTGGGGCGCCGGCGGTTACGGTCCCTGGGCCATCTTCAACTGGCTGATGCCCATCATGAACTGGCTGTGCGTGCTGATCGGCTGGACGCTCAAGGATCTTGCGGGCAAGCCCTTCAAGAAGAGCAAGAAAGTCGCGCAGTAAATCAGTTAGCGACCCAACAGAAAGGTCCCTACCTAAAGGAATTAAAAAATCATGACAATGAATCGGAATCAATATCCCTGTGTGGAATTCGATCTCGATAAATTGGCAGCGAATCTGGCAGCGCTCGTAGAGCGCTGCCATGATTCGCTCATCGAGGTCGCGGGCGTCGTCAAGGCTGTGTCGTCGCTGCCGGAGATCGTGCGCGTTTATGAAAAGAGCGGCGTGAAGTTCATCGCCACGTCCCGCATCAGCCAGATGCGCGCGATCCGCGAGGCGGGTATCTGCAAAAAGCCGCTGATGCTCATTCGTATCCCGATGCTCTCCGAGCTCCCCGACGTGGTGGAGCTGTGTGACATCAGCCTGCAGAGTGATATTATCGTGCTGCGTGCGCTGAACGAAGAGGCCAAAAAGCAGGGCAAGGTGCACGAGGTCATCCTGATGATGGATCTCGGCGACCTGCGCGAAGGCTTTTGGAACGAGGAGGATGCGCTTGATGCTGCGCTCGAGATCGAGCATGAGCTCAAGAACCTGCGCCTTGCGGGCGTGGGCGTCAATTTGAGCTGCTACGGCTCTGTCACGCCGAATAAGCGCAACATGCAGGGCCTTGTCAGCCTCGCGTCCGACATTGAGCGCGAGATCGGCCGCAAGCTTGACTACATCAGCGGCGGCGCGTCGACATCCGCCTACATGGCGATGAACGGCACGATGCCCTACCGCATCAACCTGCTGCGCCTTGGCGACATCGGGCTTCGCGGCGAGACGGACAACTTCGCTCCCGACTTTTTGGAAACGGGCGTCATGACGATCAAGGCTGAGGTCATCGAGTGCCGCGACAAGCCGAGCTTTCCGGTCGGCGAGTTGAGCGTGAACGCCTTCGGCGAGGTCGGCCACTACGAGGATCGCGGCATCCGCCGCCGTGCGCTTGTCGCGATGGGCCGCGTGGATTACGGTAACTGCTTCGATCTTGTCCCGCGTATGGAGGGTATCGAGGTCATCGGCGCTTCGTCCGACCACACGATCCTTGACGTCGAGGCCGCGAAGGACAAGGTCCATGTGGGCGACGTGTTGGAGTTCGGCATCAAGGCCTACGGCCCGATGGCGTATCTCACGAGCAGCGACGGCATCCACATGGTGTTCAAGGGCGGAAAGTAAAACGCCTGATCGAAAAGAGAAAAAAGAGAGAGGAAAACGGTATGCCGACGGTGAGCGAGTTTTGGGACGGCCGTGCGCAGAATTACGACGCGCAGGTCGGCACCCACTACGCGGAGGCCTATGAAAAGACAGCCGCGCACTTCAAAAAATATCTCAAGCCGACGGATGCCGTGCTGGACTTTGCCTGTGGGACGGGGATCGTGACGTTTGCGGTCGCGCCCGCGGTACAGTCCGTGCGCGCGATCGACGTATCCGGCGAAATGGTGCGCCGTGCGCAGGAAAAAGTCAAAGCGCAGGGCGTGGAGAACGTGACCGTCACACAGACGGATCTGTTCGACGGCTGCCTTGTAGAGGGATCTTTCAATGCGGTGCTGGCCTGCAATGTGCTGCTCTACATCGAAGATCGGAGCGCGGCGCTTGCGCGCATCCGCGCGCTCTTGAAGCCGCAGGGAACGCTGCTGCTGGTATCGGACTGCCTGGGAGAGGGGTTCACGCGCGAGCGTGTGCGCAAGTGGTTCGAATACAAGACCGGCAAACGCCCCTACGTTGCATTTGACACGATGCGCTCCCTCGAGCGGTCGGTCGCCGACGCGGGCTTCGCGGTGCTGGAGCGGGAGAATCTCTTTCCCGCGCCGCCGAATTTGTTCCTTGCGGCGAAAAAGGTATAAATGCCCAAAATGTAAAGACCCCGCACACCGTTTTGAAACGGTGTGCGGGGTTTCTTTATTGCTTTTGCCTGCGGGAAATTTTGTCGAGCAGCTTTCCACCATAGCGGAACGTCAGCTCGCCAATCAGAAGACCCAGCAGCGCGGCGGCAAACACGTCGCTCGGGAAGTGGACGTACAGATACAGCCGCGACAGGGCGATGAGCACCGCGAGAGAAATGGCGGCATAGCCGAAGCGCCGGTCGGCCTTCGTCAGGATCGTCGCGGCGATCGTCGAGGACAGTGTGTGTCCCGAGGGGAACGAGTAGTCCGTCGGCGTGGCGATCAAAAGCTGCACAGAGGGATCGAGCCAGCAGGGCCGCGAGCGCGCGACGAGATGCTTGAGCGCAACATTTCCGACGAGAAGTCCCGCGAGCAGACCCACCAGCACGAGCGCGCCCTGACGGCGGTATTTTTTTGTGCACAGCAGGAGAACGCCTGCGAGGATCCAGATGATGCCGGCGTTGCCGAGCATCGTGAGCTTTGGGACCACGGCGTCGAGAAACGGGCAGGTGATGTTGTTCTGAATCCAGTGGAGAATGCCCCAGTCGAGCGCCATGGACGAGCAGCTCCTTTCTGATATTATTTGTGCAGCAGCGGGGAGAGCGGCTTGTAGATGAGGAAGCACAGCGCCACGTCGATCATGCCTTTGACAAAGGTGAACGGCATATTGAAGACCATCAGGCACTCAAGAAGACCGTTGGTCGAGGGACGGATGGCCTGATACATGCCGATGATGGCTTCAAGCGGCAGGTGATAGCACACAACGTAGGCAGGGTAGACCACAAAGTAGTTGAGGGGCACAGACAGCACCGCCATCAGCAGCGCGCCGACGAGCGCGCCGGTGAGGGCACTCTTGCGGGACTTCTTGCGCTGATAGATGAAGCCCGCGGTGAAGGAAAACACGCTGCCCATGATGAAGTTGAAAAGCTCGCCGACGTACGCGGACGACGTGCCGTGCAGCACGGAGAACAGCACGTTCTTGAGCAGTGTGACGATCACGCCGTAGATGGGGCCGAGCGAGAACGCCGCCAGAAGCTCTGGAAGGTCAGAGATATCGAGCTTGACGAACGCGGGGATGAGCGCGGGGATCGGGAACTCGATGAACATCAGCAGAAATGCGACGGTCGAGAGCATGGCGGTCACCGTCAGCTTGTGGGTACGGCTGACTGCGCGGGGTTTGGAGATGGCGCTGGCATTGGATTCGGACATAAAAATACACTCCTTTTTGTCATTTCACCTGAAAGAACAAGTCTTCCAAGGTGCATGACGCAAAAGAGCGTGAAAATTGCGTGGTGGATCGCGCGCAGCACATCTTCTCTCATCCGGACTGTGACCGTCGGTACCGGAATTTTACCGGTTCGTGCGATAAAAAAATACCGCTTGCGGACTGTAACCGCCGGTGGGGAGTTTCACCCCGCCTCGAAGACAAGTGATTCAGTTGATAGCTTGAGTATACGACAAATTTTCGGTTTGTCAAGAGGGAAAATGCTTTACAAAGACGAACGAATGTTCTATAATGGCAAAGAGAGAGGAGGCGATGTCCATGCGGGGGAGACCCTGTTCCTGCGCATTCACCGGCCACCGGCCGGGGAAGCTGCCGTGGGGAGAAGATGAAAGCGACCTTCGCTGTATCGCCCTCAAGGCGAAGCTGCGCGCCGCGGTGGAGAGCGCCATCCACGAGGGAATGGAGCATTTCATCTGCGGCATGGCCGAGGGCTGCGACCTCTACTTTGCCGAAACCGTGCTGGCGCTGAAAAGCACATACCCGCACATCACGCTCGAGGCGGCCATCCCGTGTCCCTCGCAGGCGGACGGGTGGAGCGAGCGGCAAAAGGCGCGCTACCGCGACATTTTATCTCGCTGTGACTACGAGACCATGGTGCAGCAGAGCTACACGCCGGGCTGCATGCAGCGGCGCAACCGCTACATGGTCGATCATGCGAGCCTGCTGATCGCCGTGAACGACGGCGCGCGCGGCGGGACGCGTTCGACGATCGAATACGCCTTCAAGCGCGGTGTGAACGTGCTGGACATCCCACTGGACTGAAAAAGGAGAAGACCATGTCCTTTGACTTCAAGAAAGAATACAGGGAATTTTACCTGCCGAAGGCAAAGCCGGAGATCGTCACCGTGCCGCGCGCAAACTATATCGCCGTGCGCGGCGAGGGTGACCCAAACGAGGAAAACGGCGCGTATCAGCGCGCCATCGGCGTACTATACGCCGTGGCCTACACGCTCAAGATGAGCAAGCGCGCGGGACACGAGATCGAAGGCTTTTTCGACTATGTTGTGCCGCCGCTCGAGGGCTTCTGGCAGATGCCGGACACGGAGATGGTCGACTACGGCCGAAAATCGGATTTTCGCTGGATCTCTGTCCTGCGCCTGCCGGATTTCGTCACGAAAGCGGACTTCGACTGGGCGGTCGAGGCGGCGGCAAAGAAGAAAAAGATCGACTGTTCGGCAGCAGAATTTCTGACCGTAGACGAGGGCCTCTGCGTGCATATCATGCACATGGGTTCGTTCGATGATGAGCCGGAGTCCGCTGCGAAGATGGATGCGTTTCTGCGCGAAAACGGGTATGAAAACGACCTGAACGACGTCCGCCTGCACCACGAGATCTATCTCTCCGACCCGCGCCGCGTCGCGGCGGAAAAGCGGAAGACCGTTCTCCGCCACCCCATCAAAAAGGCTTGAAAAAAGAAAAAGAGTGCTCCCGCCTTAGCGGGAACACTCTTTTTTATGCATAAAGATCAAATGTCGAACACGCCCATCACGGCGATGCCGATGACGACGAGCAGGATCATCGCGTAGTGCTTCCACGAGAGCTTTTCTTTCAGGAAGAGGCGGCTCCACAGCACGCTGGCCGCGCAGTAGGAGCTGATGATCGGCGCGGACATCGCAAGGTGCGATGTGTCCGCGATGGCATAGATATAGGCAAACTGACCGGCCGTTTCGCAGATGGCGCCGAGGTACTTCGGCGCTTCTCGCTTGGGCAGCAGGCGATCCTTCTTGATGAAGACCACGTAGATGAAGCACAGCACCGCGGCAAACAGGAACGTCAGCTCGTAGGCGCAGTTTGCGCTGCCCTCGTCCAGCGTTTCGAGCACGCGGTTGTCGGCAAAGGTGCCGGCGGCATCGAGCAGGCAGTAGGCCACGGGCAGGGCGAGGGCCAGGAAGCTCTTGGAATACTTGCGGTTGCCCTCCGCCTGACGGGCGGCGCGCAGCTCGGGGTCCTCCGTGGCATCCACCACACCGAGGCCGATTGCGCCCACGCAGACGAGGACGATCGCGCCGAGGGCAAGCGGGGAATAATCCTCACCGCCGACAAATAGCAGTGTCATCACGGCGACGAGCGCGCCAGACGAATTGCAGATCGGCGACGAGACGGACAGCTCAATGTAGCGGAGGCCGAGATAGCCGAGCGTCATCGAGCCGATGTACAGCAGCGACACGGGCAGATAGGTCCAGATAATAGACCAGCTGATCTCCGTGCCGCCGATGAAAATTTCGAACGCGGCGTGAAGACCCATCACGGTACCGACGGCAATGACCATCTTGAGGTGGGCGAGATGATCGTCCTCCCCCTGACAGCCGATCTTGGAAAACAGGTCGCTGCCGCTCCAGCAGAGCAGCGCGATCAGAGAAAGCCAGAACCACATATTGAATTGTTAAACTCCTTTGTACTGTTGAATTTTTTGTTCAGATGGAAAAACAAACAGTACGCGGGGGCGGACGGCGGCGAAAATGCCGGTTGGTCGCGGGTGTTCTACGGATGAGCATATAAAAGTGGTATCCTTTTCGAAGGGGAGGTTTTCGTTACGGCAGGGTGATGAGCCCGGCGTCGAGCATCTTCTGGAGTGAGAGCAGCACGCCGAGCTTGGCATGGTACCACGTCAGGCCGCCCTGATAATAGACGGCGTAGGGTTCGCGCACGGGGCCGTCGGCCGAGAGCTCGATGGAGCTGCCCTGCACGAACGCGCCCGCCGCCATGATGACGTCGGAGTCGTAGCCGGGCATCGGCGCGGGGACAGGGTCGACATAGCTGTCGACCGCGGCGGCAGACTGGATGCCCTTGCAGAAGGCGACCATGCCCTCGGGAGAGCCGAGCTCGACGCACTGGATGATGTCGTGGCGCGCCTCTTTCGACGACGGAACGACGGTGAAACCGAGTTTTTCATAGCACGCGGCGACGAACACCGCGCCCTTGACCGCGCCGGAAACGACGCTGGGGGCGAGGAAGAAGCCCTGATACAGCGCAGGCATCAGGCCGAGATTTGCGCCGACCTCCTGTCCGAGTCCCGGCGCGGAGAGGCGGTAGGCGCAGCGGTCGACGCACTTCTGCGTGCCGCAGATGTAGCCGCCGATGGGGGCAAGGCCGCCGCCGGGGTTTTTGATAAGGCTGCCGACGATCATATCTGCGCCGAAGTCGCTCGGCTCGTTCGCCTCGACAAATTCGCCGTAGCAGTTGTCGACCATAATGACGACGTCGGGGCGGAGCTTTTTGCAGAACGCGATGGCCTCGCCGATGGCGTCGACCGAGATCGTCGGGCGCGGGCAGTAGCCCTTGGAGCGCTGGATGTGGATGAGCTTCGTCTTGCCGTTCAGCGCGCGCTCGATGGCGGGGAAATCAAAGCTGCCGTCTTCGCGCAGGTCGACCTGCGCATAGCTGACGCCGTACTCCTTGAGCGAGCACGGACTCTCGCGAAGGCCGATGACCTCCTCAAGCGTGTCGTAGGGCTTGCCGGAGATGGCGAGCATCTCATCGCCCGGCAGCAGATTGGCGGATAGCGCGATGGCCAGCGCGTGTGTGCCGCAGGTGATCTGCGGGCGGACGAGCGCGGCCTCGGTGTGGAAAGCGCTCGCGTAGACACGCTCCAAATTGTCGCGCCCCTCGTCATCGTAGCCGTAGCCGGTCGAGGCGGCGAAGTGCGTCGCATTCACGCGGTTTTTCTGCATTGCGCCGATGACTTTCGCTTGGTTGAGCTCGGCGATCTCTTCGATCTCGGCAAAGCGGGGCTTGAGCTCGTCCAAAACGGCCTCGCCGAATTGAAGCACCTTGTCGCTCACGCCGAGCGACAGGTACATTTCATCTCTGTTCATTTGTCCTCCTCCGGCGTGTCGGGAAATTCAACGCCGTTGCACATTAGAATAAACCGCAGCGGATAGTCGCGGTCCAAATAGTTTTTGCTGTACCATTCATAGGTCGCGGCAGGCAGATGCCGCAGCTCGGGCGCTTCGGTGCGGAAGAGCTCGAACGTTTTCCGGTCGCCCGAGAGCAGCGCGCCTAAAAGCTCACCCTGCTTTTCTTCATACAGGCGCGCAAAGCATGCGTCGATGATGGCCGCGCAGGCGCGCTCGTCGTCCGTACCGTAGTCCTCGCGATGGGCGAGCCAGTAGAGAAATTCGCGCGGGTCGAGGTCCAGCTGCGTCGTGACCTGCGAGAGCTTGTAGAACGCGGCCTTGTCGCCGCGCTTCAAAATGTCGATGAGGTACGCGACGAGCTGCTCGTCGAGCTCCACGCAGTCGCAGAAGACCTCGAACGCGTGTTTGCCCGCGTCGGGATCAGGGGTACTTTCTGCTGCGGGCGGCTTTTCCTCGGGCTGCTCCAGTTCTGCCGCGGCGGTGAGCATTTGCAGCAGTGCGCGGGAGAAATCCTCCTCGCTGAAATGGTCGAATATCGCCTCGTCCAGCTCGTCGCCTGCGCTTTTGGCGCACAGGCGCACAAAGTCCGGCACGCTCATACTTTTCAGCGCGCTTTGCAGCTGCGCGGCGCGCTCCTCAGTGGTATCGGCGGTGAGCGCAAGCTCCGGCGGCGCGGGCATTGTGCCCTCGCACAGCGCGCTCATATAATGTAAGTAGTGTTCGCACAGCTCCATTGCCGCGCCCCCTCAGTTTATAATCTCTAATAATCTATCATACGGCGGCAGAAAAAGCAACTGAAAACCGAAGAAAGCCATCAAATGAAAGCCATCAAATACGGCTTTCTTTCTGAATTTTCGCCCTGAGCAGTGCGCAGTTTTCCTGCAAACGCGCATCGTCCGGTGCAAGCGCAAACGCTTTTTCCGCGTTTTTCAGCGCGCTTTCCCACTGCGAAAGGTGAAAGAACGCGATACTCAGCAGATCGTAGGGGAAGCTGCCCCACGCGAACGGCTCGCAGATATAGGTGCGCGGGCGCTCGGTGATCGCGAGCGCACAGTTTACCATAAAAATAACGCCGCACCAGTCCTTTTGCTGATAAAGCAGGTCGGCAAACTCCAGATACGGCTCGCGCAGGTGCGGCGCTTCCGCAATGGCGCGGTGCAGCCAGAGCGCGGCCTCGTCCTCGCGCCCCAAATGCCGCAGGCAGCGAGCGATGTAGCGCATCGAGGCGCAGCGTTCGTCGCGCCACACGGCCTGCGGCATCGCGAGGTGCGCCTTCAGGGTCGAGACTGCCTGCGCCCACTCGCCGCGGAACATGTACTCGCGGCCTAAATAGTGGCGGTTGCGGTCGTTTTGCGGGTCCTCCCGCACGGCAAGCTCTAAAAGTGGAAGATATTGCCCGCGCGATTTGCTCGGGTCGGGGTGGTGGTCGAGCTGCACGCCCTCGGCGTCGACAAAGCGCTCGCCGCCCTCGCCCAGATATTGAAGAACCTCGTGCACCGGATTTACCCAGCGGTAGCAGCCGTTTTTGTGAATTTTGTCCGTCCAGAAGACACAGCCCTCGCGCCCATCGGGCAGAAAGCTCCACGTGTAGCGGTAGCGGGCGCGTGTTGTGTCCGGCTGCCACGCGCGCTCGAGCTTTTCGCGCCAGCCGGGCTGAAACTGCTCGTCGAGGTCGATGCAGCAGCAGATATCGGCGTCCTTGGGGATGAGCTTCAGCGATTTATTGCGTGCGACATCGAAGCGCCACGGCGCGATGATCTTCTGCTCGACGTGTGCGCCGCGTGCTTTGAGCCTTTCAACCGTATCGTCCGTCGACCCCGTGTCGAGTACGCAGATGTCGTCCGCCTCGGACATCGAGTCCATGAATCGCTCGACAAATTGCGACTCGTTTTTGCAGATGGCGTAAACGCAGACACGATAGGAAATGGCGATTCCCTCCTTTTATATATGTATCGCGGCGCGGCTTGCGCCGCACCGCTTATTGCTCAGGTCGAGAGGAGACCCGCTGCGCGGAGATTTGCCAGCAGCGCGTTGAACTGCTCGACGACGTCCTCTACGCTTGTCGCATCGGCAACAGCTGCCGCCGCGCGCGTATCGCTCGGTCCAGTCGGACCCTGAGGACCAGTGGGGCCGGTCGGACCGGTCGGACCGGTCGGACCGGTGGGACCCGTTGCGCCGGTAGGACCGACTGCGCCTGCTGCACCCGCAATACCCTGTGGGCCGATGGGGCCTGTCGGTCCGGTTGCGCCAACCGCGCCGGCGGCTCCGGCTACGCCTTGAATGCCCTGCGGTCCCTGCGGGCCTGCGGCGCCTGTGGCACCCGTCTGACCTTGAGGTCCGGTAGGCCCAATGGCGCCCGGCGCACCGGGGACGCCTTGAAGACCCTGTACACCCTGCGGCCCCGTCGGCCCGATTGGGCCGGGAACACCCTGAATGCCCTGCACGCCCTGCGGCCCCGTCGGGCCCAGCACATACTGAGGCGGGAACGGCGGCGGAGGAAACGGCGCGGGGCAGGGCGGCGGGCAGCGGTCTGCACAGCCGCACGAATTCTGAAAACGATTCATCGAAAATACCCTCCTTTTAAGCTCGGGGCAGGAAAACTCCTGCGCTTCATTCTATGCCGTGGGCAGGAAGAGGTGAGCGCGATAGAATGTGCACGTTTTGTGAACAATGGGGAAAAGCCTTGCAACGCTTCCGGTGGTATGCTAACATATAATAATGTGTTTTATTAAGTTAAAATGTTCGTCAGAACAGGAGGAGCTCATGCAGAAAAAATTGCTCATCCCCATCCTCGTCGTGCTGGTGCTTGTGATCGTGCTGGTGGTGCGGGGCTGCGGGAATAAGGATACATCGCAGGACAATAAACAGGATGGAACGCAGAGCACGCAGACGGACACGCTCGACAATACGAACGCGACCGGAAACGACGTGCGCGCGGAACTCGGCACGATGACCGCCAACGAAAACGGCGGTGTCGACATCACCGTCACGGCGGACGGCCCGCAGACGACTTACACCTATACCGACGTCGCGCCCGACGCGTGGTACGCCGACGCAGTCAACTACGTCGTCTCCACCGGTGTGATGAGCGGTGACGACACGCAGCATCTCTTCCAGCCGGAGTATGGCGTGGAGAGATCGCAGTTCGCCGTCATCGTGTATCGCTTTGCCGGCGGCACGCCGACGGAGGAGGACGCAGAGTTCAGCGACCTCGCGGGCGACGAGTGGTATTATGAATATGTCAAGTGGATGGTCGGCAAGGGACTCATGGGCGGCAACGGCGGGGCGTTTGACCCCAGCGGCTTTTTGTCCTGCGAGCAGGCGATCATCGTGCTCTACCGTCTTGCGGGTGAGCCCACAGTCACCGGCACGCTCGACGACTACCCCTATGCGCCCAAAGTATCGGAGAGCGGCAGGGATGCCGTGACCTGGGCGTGGAACAACGGGCTCATCACTGAAAAAGAGTGCGTCTGGTATCCGACGCAGGCCGTCAGCCGCGCGCAGGTCGCGCTTCTGTTGATGCGTTATGACGCTTTGATCGGCCAAAATGCGGCATAAATGAATGAATACGGAAAAATGCGGGCATTCTGTTCTTGACAGAATGCCCGCAAACCGTTGGCAGCACTGACTTTTTGGAATGCTTGTAAAGAGCCTGAGAAGAAAGATGTCGAAAAAAGTAAAATTAACTGTTGACAAACGCCTACCCACGTGCTAAGATAACACCCGTTCCGCGAATGGAGCGTGCACCTTGTAAATTAAACAACGAAACTTTGACAAGCA
>ERZ1108170.355-NODE-355-length-38247-cov-3.855755_pt1 | contig 38247 bp, 35 predicted proteins | sample MGYA00403705_ERZ1108170 | MGnify/ENA primary metagenome ERZ1108170 (study PRJEB35170, sample SAMEA104062422) | human gut metagenome | biome: human gut; feature: human-associated habitat; material: faeces | place: Denmark | collected 2012-06-15 ...
ATATGTTTCGATCACACACATGGATGCATCCGAAGCTGATGCCACTAATGCCAGCACCAAGTATTACACATGTATATCCGTTGAGTCTGGCGATTCACTTTGGGATATAGCCCAGAAGTATATGACTGATGAATATACATCAACCCAGGATTATATCGATGAAGTTGTCTCGATCAACAATCTGAACAACGATTCATCGATAGTAGCCGGAACCAACCTGGTAATACCATATTATGAAGTGACTGATCTCAATTAAACAAGGAATTAGATGTTCTTGATAAACGCATATAGATTCTATTAAATGATAGATTCTATATGCGTTTTCTGTTTAGATTTTTGCTTAGAGAGTCGTAAGAATCAGTGAAAGCAGTGCAGTTGGAATGTATTTTAGTCTATATATTTCTATTCGCTAAACTCAGGTTTTACGAATAGTTGCGTCGGAATAATAGGAAGGTAAATCTATTATGGCAAATGAATATACAAATGACATCAATATAAAAAATACAATTTCACTAAGAGATATTCTTGCAGAGCTTCCTTCATATGTTAAGGTTGTCTTTCGAGGAATTGAAAATAAGGCTTCATCCAGAACGCGACTTGGTTATGCCATCGACATAAAGACATTTTATAACTTTTTATGCAGCGAATGTCCACAGTTTCGTGGACGTAAGCCGATCGATATCACCTTGGATGATATTTCAAGGCTTGAGGCTGAAGACATCGAGGAATATCTGGAATATTTGAAATATTATGAAAAAAACGGAAAGATCTATACGAACGGTGAACAGGCAATTAAACGTAAATTATCGGCTTTACGTGTATTCTATGCATATCTCTATAAAAATAACCGTATAAGTTCAAATCCGGCTGAAAAAGTAGATATGCCAAAGATTCATGGAAAAACAATAACCAGATTAGACATAAATGAGATTGCGGATTTTTTAGATGCTGTTGAATATGGTGATCATTTAACCAAGCACCAACAGGCATATCATGCAAAAACAAAGGTTCGTGATCTTGCAATTCTAACCCTTATGCTGGGAACCGGCATAAGGGTATCGGAATGTGTCGGCATCGATCTGAATGATGTGGATTTTAATAATGGTCGAGTGAAGGTAACCAGAAAAGGCGGTTATGAATCTTATGTCTACTTCGGTGATGAAGTTACAGATGCTTTAACGGATTATTTTGAGGAACGCAAACATATAGAGCCGGTGTCCGGACATGAAAATGCTCTCTTCTTATCCAGTCAGAGAAAACGAATGTCTGTTCGTTCTGTTGAAATGTTGGTGAAGAAATATTCTGAAGGTGTTATCCCTATGAAGCATATCACTCCACATAAATTACGAAGTACCTATGGTACAGAATTATACAGAGAAACCGGTGATATCTATCTGGTTGCTGATGTCCTTGGACACAGTGATGTAAATACGACAAGAAAACATTATGCAGATATGGATGAGGACAGACGACGAAGTGCAAGAAATCGTGTTCAGTTGCGGGAAAAACGCGACAATTAAAAAATGCGCTGAGTTTTTCTCAGCGCATTTTCCATTATGTAATATCATTCGTCATTTATCCGAGTCATAAAGTATTATCAAGAATACCTGTATGAATGGTTATTAATTATATGTATTATATATTGCATTAATATTTGGTAACGGCATCGTATAACATATCTACACAATTATCAATTCCAAACTGGCTGGAATTCAGGCAGATATCGTAGCCTTTCATCTCGCCCCAACGCTTGGATGTGTAATAGTTGTAGTAAGATGCACGTGACTTATCTTCTTTACGGATCAGATCCTTAGCTTTCGCATCAGTCAGTTCATATTTCTGCGCAATACGTTTTATACGATCATCGATATCTGCATATATAAATGCATTTACAATATTGGAATAATCTCTTAAAGCATAATCGGCACAACGACCTACAAATACGCAGGAACCATCTTTTTCCGCAATAGATTTGATCGTGTCAAATGCAGCCAGGAATACTTTATGATTCAGTGGTAACTCGCCGGATGTTCCGAATCCCAATGAATACGGATCCATTACCAATGTATAGAGAAAACTGTTTGTTGGTTTCTCGTCAAAATTCTCAAATAATTCTTCGCAGATTCCACTATCTCTTGCCGCGATCTTTAAAAGTTCCTTATCATAAAATGGAATACCAAGCTTTTCAGCAAGTTTCTGTCCGACTTCTCTTCCGCCACTTCCGAACTGTCGTCCTATTGTAATGATTTTATTGCAAGCCATAATAAAAGCCCCCTTTGCAAGTATGATTTTAATTTGCTATAAAGAATAAACAACTGTTTTCTGTATAAAAACTATAAATTTGTTTACTTTTTATAATAAAAATTATAACATTTCCACAAAAAAATGTAAATCAAAAAATTCGTTTTATATTAAAATTAATATAAAACGAATTTTAAAGCTCCAGTTGTTTTAACAGTTTCTGGAAATATTCAGGGAGTTCACTTGAAAATTCCACATATTCTTTTGTAGACGGATGAATAAAACCAAGTACACCGGCATGAAGTGTCTGCCCCTGCAGGTGATATGGCTGATTTTTAGGTCCATATACGGCATCTCCTAAAAGCGGATGCTTGATATATGCCATATGGACACGGATCTGATGTGTCCGTCCGGTTTCCAACTGACATTCGATCAGACAGAAATTGTTTTTCAGTTTTTTCAGAACTTTATAACGGGTGACTGCATGTCTGCCATTCTTATAATTAACCGCCATTTTTTTACGGTCGGTTGGATGTCTTCCAATCGGAAGATCTACCATACCTTCATCTTCTGTAAAATAATTATAGCAGATCGCATAGTATTTTCTTGTAATCGAATGAACGGCAAGCTGCTCCGACAGAAAATTATGTGCAGCATCATTTTTGCAGACAACAAGAAGCCCGGTTGTGTCCATATCAATTCGATGCACGATACCGGGACGAAGTTCTCCGTTAATGCCAGATAAAGAATCCTTGAAATGATACATCAGACCATTTACCAGTGTTCCGGAATAATGTCCGGGAGCCGGGTGAACGACCATGCCCTTTGGTTTGTTTACAATGATGATATCATCATCTTCATATACGATATCAAGCGGAATATCTTCCGGTTCAATTTCTACAGCTGAAATATCCGGAATCGTAATATCTATTTTGTCACCAGACGCGATTTTCAAGCTTGGTTTTGCCTTTTTATCATTCACCAGTACATTTCCATCATCTAACAGTTTTTTCAGAAATGAGCGCGAATATTCGTCAAAGTAATCGGCTAAACTTTTATCAACCCGTTTGCCTTTCCAGTTTTCATCTGCTTCAATATTATAAGTTTCCATATATTATTCCTGCTTTGAATCTTTCTTTGACTTTCCAAATAGATCGTCCAGTTCATTATCCTTGTATTTGAACAGGATAAAAACCAACAGGATGATCATACTACAGGTTACATAGATATCTGCAACATTAAAGACCGGAAAATGGATCAGACGGAAATCAAACATATCTATTACATAACCAAGACGGATACGATCGATCATATTTCCGGCAGCTCCGGAAAAAACAAAAATAAATAAAATCCGAAGATCTTTGTACTTATTCAGCTTTAACATCCGAACATAAAAATATACAAGAAATGCCAGAACAAGAATGGTTATTGCCAGCAGAAAATAACGCTTTCCCTGCAAGCTGCCCCATGCAGCTCCTTTATTTTGAATATATGTAATATGAAAAACCTGTTTGATAACAGGTTTTGTGTCATATAAAGCCATATGACTTGTGATCAGAAATTTCACAAACTGATCCAGTCCGATCAAAAGAAGTATACTTATACATGCAAGAATACTGTTTTTTTTCATTATCGTTACCTTTCAGGAGTATATCTTTTATTAGCAATTCCCTGTCCGACATTCATTCAGACAGGGAATTAAAGAAAAATTCTATTATATTATTCGTTTCTGAATTTGAATGGATCAACAAATGATCCACCACCTAAATTTTTTGTGTAAACAGAAGAATCACTGGCAACATTGCCGCTGCCTGCACTTCCACCAAGTGTGGAATCGCCCATTCCTGAGCCTCCGCCACCGCCGAGTGTAGATTCTTCTCTGCCCTGAGGATCTCCTCCAAAGGATGCAAAGGAACCTGATCCAGCGTTTTCACTGCCAGATGAACCTGGTGTATAGACGGCAGCATTTCCGTTGAAATACTTGGCATCCTTCATGATCTCATCAAAGTCTACTCCCAATTCTTCATTAATTGGATTGGTAGCAAGAAACTGAAGATGAGAATCCATCAGATTTTTAAATGCCATTGTATAATCACGATACTGCTGTTTGATTCCTTCAATGCTGTCTTCAATCCGATCCAGCTCTTCCCGTGCCTGATGAACTATGTTATTTGCCTTGATTTTGGCATCATTTTCAATGATTTTAGCCTTGTCATTTGCATTCTTCGTAGCTTCTTCTGCATTCTTCTCTGCAAGCATAAGTGATTTCTGAAGCTTCGATTCTGTTGTTCTGTAATGAACCAGACTATCGGTAAGTGTTTTTACCTGATTTGTTAATTCAGCATTAGACTTATATAATTCCGTATAACTCATGACAACAATGTCAAAAAATGAGTCAACATCTTTTTTTGTATACCCCATGCCATGCTGAAATTTCTTTTGTTGTAAATCAACAGGTGTAAGCATTTGTAATCCTCCCTATCATACCTTCAGAATATGTTGATACAGACTGATATCAAAATTGACTTAATATTTTCCTAATTCAGGAGAAAGAAAAGCATCATTTAATAACTCTTCTCTGAGATCGCCTGATACATAGATGTCAGCAGGTGCTGCAATAAATATATTACCGGATATCGCCTGTAATGAACCATCTAAGGAATAACATGCGCCGGCAATGAAATCAATGATACGCTGGGCTGTTGATAACTCCATACCTTCCATATTGATCACAATCGCCTGACCACCCTTTAAATGGTCAATGATCATCTGGGCATCATCAAATTCATCTGGTTTAATAACAAATACCTGCTGGGAACCTCCCTGGCTTCTGTTGTTAAAAGATACAAGTTTTGAATTGCCTGATGATGCTGGAGCTGATGTTCTGGCAGCTTTTGTAAATTTCTGTTTTTTTGCAGGCTGGGCTGCTGTCTGTGATGCAGCGGTAAAGGAAGATGCACGTCCGTTTACAGCTTTGGTCTTTGGAACATAATCCTCTTCGAAATCCTCTTCGTCATCGTCATCATATTCATCATCTTCAAATAAATCATCTTCATATTCATCACTGGACTCATCTACTTTGAAAAAATCCAGAAAGCTTTTTTTTCCATTCTTTGCCATAATGGTTCTCCTTTAAATATTATAATTTCTTTCACCGAAGATACCGGTTCCAACTCGGACCATGGTAGCACCCTCCTCGACAGCTACTTCATAGTCGTTTGTCATACCCATTGATAAGACATTCATATGAACATTATCAATGTTTTTAGAATTGATGTCAAGTAATAATTCCTTAAGGCGACGGAAGTGCACGCGATTCTCTTCCGGATTGGCTACAAATGGTGCAATCGTCATCAGTCCATCAATATGTATATGAGGAAAGTCTTTGATCTGCCGGATCAAGTCTTCCGTTTCCTCAACGGATACACCAAACTTGCTTTCTTCCCCTGCAACATTTACTTCTATTAAAACAGGAACAACAACATTATGCTTTGCTGCTTCTTTTTCAATCGTTTTTGCAAGATTCACGGAATCAACAGAATGTATCAGGCAGACCTTATCAACGATATATTTGACTTTGTTCGTCTGCAGATGCCCGATCATATGCCATTTGACCGGTCTGGATATATGTTCATATTTATCGACCAGTTCCTGAACCTTGTTCTCTCCAAAATTTTCAGCATCTGTATTCTGTAATAATTCTTCAATATCACTTAACGGTTTGGTCTTGCTGACAGCGATCAGAGTAACCGCATCCCTGTTCCGACCAGCCCGTCTGCATGCTTCTGTGATCTTTTTATCTACGCTTTCATAATTTTCCTGTAACATCATTCATCACTCCTAATATATGATCTGTTTTTCCTTTACGGAGGTGGCATCCAATGCGATCCTGTCGTAAGCGGAGATACCATATGCGGTATTTGGATCAATGATCGAATAATCATCACCATCTACAATAACATCGATCTGCTTAAATACTGCAGAACCTTGTGTAACGCAGAAAACACCTTTTAATTTGTATGTGCCGGCGGTAGATGTGTTAAATGTAATATCTGATTCGTTTGCTGCAAGAACGGTATTATCATCTATATCTGCCGGGTCCACATAACAGAAATGATCATCTGTAAAATATATAGTAGGGGATATCTGTTCAACCGAAGTTGTCCCATCCGCTGTTAATACGATCTTATTAAAATATTTTTTCTCGGTTGTTCCGCTTCCTCCAGTCAGATAGCTGACTGGGATCATCAGAACATCCTTTTCGGTAATCGCTGAATTCGGAATCTTTAGTCCTTTTGTTTCTGAGAATACAAATGTGATATTCAGATAACGATCAGCGACATATTCTGCCAGATAACGGTGCATATTTATAATAATGAAATAATTTCCATCCTGTTCAACTGTTTCATACTTTGCAGATAACCGTCTGGATGAATCATTGATTGTAAACCGGATTGTTTCGTTCTTTTTGATTTTTGCATATTCTTCTTTCGTAAGCATGACTGCAATCTTCCAGTTTTCATCATCTATGATCTTATATATAGGTTTCCCGGACTCAACCACATCGCTTTTTTTCAACATTTCTTTGGTATATTTTGTTTTATCAAAATCATCTGCTGAAAGATTGTTGATATCATAACCTTCAAAGCCATCCATGTAATAGGTTACAATACCGCTGACATTTGATTTCGAAGCTGAAAAAGTTGAATCAAATGACTGGTTTGAAGATAACTGCTCAAGCGCCATATCTTCATACATTTCCAGAACCTTATTGTCCATGGAATTTTTAAATTCATATACTTCTGAAAAATCTGACGGTGAAAATCCTGCTTTAAAAATCTGAATCTGTTTGCTCAGATCTTTATAATCATTATCGGATAACACACTGCTTCCGCTATTTTGAACATCAAACAATGCATCCTGCATGGAACCGGTTTCATCAACAGAATATACACTGGCACCCTTTGCAACTTTTTCGCCATCCCGGATATAATAGCAGACATATCCGGAGGTAGAGCTGTAATTCAAAGTTTCTTTTCTCACAGCAAGTCCGGTGGCAGTAAAATTCGTATCATAATTGCTCTCTTCCACCTGAAATACACTCAGATCATGGTCACCAAGCGACATAATGATACGAATCAACATGTATACAAACATAATTGCAAATATGACAAATCCAAAACTGATCTTCACCGGCTGCCATTTTCTCTTCTTTCTTCTTATGGAAGCCATATATATCTCCTTTTACTCCATATAATATATGCGTATAAGACAGTTGATATGGAACTATAAAGCAGCAATGATATTATCTTTATATTCGTCCGGAACATCGGAACTGTCTGTTGCAAAACATATTATAATACTGATATTAAATTTCTCACTGATATTATTAATGATATCCAGTGCTACTTTTACCTGCTCTTTATTGACATAAGCAACAGATGTAAAATTATCAATGTAAATCTTCTCTATATCTTTTGTCTGGGAAATTATTCCGAGAACAAACCCTGCAAACATCTCCAGATTATTAACTTCATAATTAGTGCAGTTGATCATATGGACACGATTACTCAGCTCATATAAGTGCTTGTTATTATTGTCGATAAATACAACAGAACCTGCTACAACCTTTACTTCATTATTGACCTTGTCAATTAAAACCTTTGTCTTTCCTTTTCCTTTATCACCTGTAATAATCTGAATCATAATAAACCTCCTGAATGATTTAAAATATATTAAAACAGTTATTTGATTAACTGTTTATTTTGCAGTATTGATCAACATTGTCATATCATTATATAACGTACTACGGTCTTCTGCACCTGCGATAACAGCGATATATTTGTCGCCGGTATCATCCTTTACAAATTCAAGGATCAGACAATTACCCGCAGCCGTCGTCGTTCCCGATTTCCAGGATCCCAAAGAATATCCTTCCGGGAACTGAAATTCACCTGAAATATATCCATTCGTTGCTTCTAATGTAACGCTTCTTGTTTCACCATTTGCATCTGTATATGTAAAATCATAAGATGTCAGGGAATCAATCAGATATGCCAGATCATGTTTGATAAATTCTGAAAAGATCAGATAAAGATCATATGCAGTTGTATAATGGTCATCCGAATGCAGACCGTGGCAGTTCACAAAATGCGTATTCGTAGCTCCAAGCTCATATGCCCGTTCATTCATTTTTTCAACAAAGGCATCTTCGCTGCCGGCAATCCGTTCTGCTAAAAGAACACCACAATCATTATAGGAACGGATCAGCAATCCGTATAACAGGTTCTTAACTGTAACTTTACATCCTTTTGTCAGGTCACTAGCTCCGACGTTATTTTCCTGAAAGGTAACGGTATGACTTAAAGTAATGGTTTCATCAAGCGATAAGGAACCATCTTCAATCGCTTCGATCACAAGAAGTCCTGTCATTAATTTTGTCATACTGGCAGGATATATTTTATCATGTGCATTATGGACGACCAACGCTTCCTGTGTTGTATCGTTCAACAGTACCGCAGCTTTTGTATCTTTATAATTATCATCCGCCAGGCTTTCACCATCCGGAATGACCGTATGGTTTTCTCCGAAACTGTCTGTACTGTACAGCGGCAGATTTTCTGATATTCCAAGCACAAGCTGATCACTGGTATCATAGCTTCGTCTGGCACATCCGGTAAACAGGATGCCGATTGTCAGGATGGAAATCAGCAGTTTTATCTGATATTTCATATCAAACTCTCCATTGTTTATTTGTAAAATTCTCTCCAGTCCAAATCGCCCCGATCAAGCGCCTTGATCAGAAGCTCTGCAGTCGCAAGATTGGTTGCTAATGGAATATTGTGCATATCACAAAGTAAAAATATATTATTGATATCCGGCTCATGAGCCTTTGGATGTAATGGATCTCTCAGGAAAATAACCATATCAATATCATTATTTTCAATCTGGGAACCTAACTGCTGTTCCCCTCCGAGATGTCCAGCGATATATTTATGAACATTAAGGTTTGTGACCTCTTCGATCAAACGTCCTGTCGTTCCTGTTGCATATAATTCATTTTTGCTTAAGATTCCTCTGTATGCAATGCAAAAATTCTGCATCAGTTTTTTCTTTGCGTCATGTGCTATTAACCCTATATTCATAGCTCTCCTCCTAATACTTTTTCTTTTGCAGGTTTATGTTCAAAACGAGTCCGATTCCGGCACTCATACTGACAAGCGAACTTAGTCCGTAACTGATGAACGGGAGCGGCAGTCCTGTATTCGGCAAAAGTGCTGTTGCAACTCCGATGTTGATAAATGTCTGGAATGCAACAAGCGCCCCAATACCTGTCGCAATATACATTCCTTTTTTATCTTTTGCATGCCTGGCAACCCGAATACATTGTAACACTATCAGGCATAAAATTGCAATAATAATAACACTTCCAATGAATCCTAATTCTTCTCCGACCGCCGAAAAAATGAAATCTGTCTGCTGCTCAGAAATCAGATTGGTATCTTTTACGGTAGCTACCGTTGAATTGTTGATTCCTTTTCCGGATAGCTGACCGGAACCGATTGCCATAACTGAATTATCCTGCTGGTCAGACGAAGCACCATATTCACTTCCGTATATATGTCCCAGAATACGATTAATCTGATAAGTTTTCAAAAACTGAGGCAGATTATCCTGCTGAATATACCAGATAAATCCTCCAAATGCGGGAACCAGGACCAGAATCATGATACCGATCAGCTTCAGACTCAGCCCTCCGACAAATATGATGATAAAAAGCGTTGCCATAACACAGATTGAGGTTGAAAGGTCTGGTTCGGCCACAATCAGTCCAACAGGAACAGCCAAAAATACTGCAAGCTTTGCAAGTACTTTTGGCGTGTTAAGATTTTCATAATTTTTTTCCAGAAATACAGCCGTACACAGGATCAGAATGATTTTTGCAAATTCTGATGGCTGAATGGTGAACGAATCTGATATATAAAACCATCGATGAACTCCTGTATCTCCGCCACCGGAACCTGCGACAAGAACCAGCAACAACAGGCCGATATTGATGACATAGAGTACCATATAATATTTGCAAATAAAATCATAATCGATCAGTGATACAACGATCATACCGATGATACATGCACTGACACCGATCAATTGTTTCGTCAGGAAGTCCGGACGAACGCTGCAGATCGTAATGCTTCCCATGATCATGGCTGCGATCACGAACAGGATCAGCTTAAAATTATAATTGATCAGTCTGTACTTTTTCTCCGTTGATATGTCCATCTGTTTGAAGTGTTTCATCTTTTTCTTTTTCCTTTTTCATATGTATTCCTTTAACCGGGATCTTGGCGATCAGGAAGGATTCTGAAAGCTGTACGGTTGTATTTGGCGAATCAATATTAACATAATTAGAAACGCATTTACACAGATCATCCCGGATCCTTGTGATGACATCTGGCGTACATCCAATCCGGTCGGCCATCAGGATATATTTTAAACGTTCTCTGGCATAATGACCAGAATTATAACTTACAACATTGTTGATTACCTTGATATCTTTCATTCCTACCACTCACCCCTTTTATGCATGTTTTTTTCGAAATAACCGTTTGAAAGGGTTTCGCCGGATCGATGTATTGTAATCAGTCAAGGGAATACTGTCACCAAGAATCCGTTTACAGATATCGATATAGGCATTGCCGGATGTTGTATTGCTTCCAGCAAGTGGTTCTCCTTTATTTGTTGATATAACGATCTGTTCATCATCCGGTATTACACCCAGAAGGTTGACGGCTAGAATATCAACAACATCATCGACAGACATCATGTCACCTTTTTTTACCATATCATATCGTACCCGGTTGATGATAAGGTCAATCGACGTAATCTCATTTGCTTCTAACAGCCCGATAACACGGTCTGCATCCCGGATCGCAGATACCTCTGGTGTTGTAACAACAATTGCCCTGTCTGCGGCTGCAATAGCATTTTTAAATCCCTGTTCGATTCCGGCAGGACAATCAATGATTATATAATCAAAATCCGAACGCATTTCATCGATCAATTTTATGATCTGTTCCGGAGAAACAGCGGTTTTGTCCTTGGTCTGTGCACATGGCATTAGAAAAAGCTCCGGATTGTTCCTGTCTTTTATCAATGCCTGCTTATAGCGGCAGTTTCCTTCTACTACATCAACCAGATTATAAACAATACGGTTTTCCAGTCCGAGGACGATATCCAGATTTCGCAGTCCGATATCCGTATCGATCATGACCACTCTTTTTTTCAGACCTGCAAGACCTGTGCCGATATTGGCTGAAGTTGTGGTTTTACCAACGCCTCCCTTTCCTGATGTAACAACAATTACTTCACTCATAAAACACCTCCGTAAATTATCTTTTCATACTGATTTTTAGAATTTTTATCTTATAGTGAAGCTTGCGACAGCGGCTGAAAGATCAGTTGGTCATTTTCACAGTATGCTATCACTGCATCCTTTGTATTTAATTTATCATGGAACTGTCGTTTTGCTGCATAGCTGACAGTTCCGATCTTTATATGAACCGGTTCCATGGTAAGAGCCAGTACAAAGCGTTTTTTCTGCAAATCTTTTCCGGCGACTGCACTTCCCTGCAAGCTGCCGAGGATAATGATATTTCCACCGGAAATAACCTTTGCTCTTTTTTCAACATTACCAATTATTATAATACTTTTTTTTACTTCAAGTGTTTGACCACTCCGAATGTTTCCGTAAAAAAACAGGTTGTTATCTTCTGAAGATGAAACATTCTGACCTGCGGTATCATCTGATGATACTTTTTTATTTGAAGCGGCCGTATCTGTAGCAGGAGCTTCATGCCTAATAACATGATCCACATGTGCTGTATGTCCGACAGCGGCGGGCTGCCGGTGTTTTGACCTGTGCGGAGGAATATCAATCTGATTGCAGAGATCCTCTGTTCTCCCTTTATCAGGAATATCGCAAATAAATTCCACCTCAGTCTCCGGCAGATGATTTAATGCAAACAGAATCTGCGCAATCTCCTCTCGGCTCAACTCCCGTCCTTCAAAAGAAACAGAAATTTTTCCTTCTTTTTTTAAAAATGCATTTTGATGCTGTAATTTTTCTTTTATATCCACCAGGAGCTGCTCCAATGGATCATCATTATGAAATATAATCCTGATCCCGTGGCTGTTCGCCTTAATAATAACGTCGGTATCCATGTTTCTTACCTCGTTTTCATAAATATAACTGTTCAAAAATGAATTTATCCGACGTGTCTTATCTTTTAATCTGAAAGTGCGTTGTTACCGGTGATCGTTGTATTTTCAAGTACATCCGGATCGTATAAATAGGCATATACAAGTCCGGTCAATTCGACTGCATTACCAGAAGAATATCCGAACGGGATTACACTTGTAACCGTAACTTCAGGATTTTCATATGGTGCAAATGATACAAATAACGCATGGTTCGGTCTGGCATCACTCTGCTGGGCCGTACCTGTTTTGCCGGCTACTGCAACATTGATCTGATTAATCAAAGCACTGCTACTCGTATGGACGGAAACAACCTGACGCATGCCCTGTCTGACAACATTCCATTGCTCGGCAGGAAAATCGAGCTGGTTGTGAACCTTGTGCTCATTTTTATATACAACATTACCGTTAATATCCTTGATCTCTGAAACAAGACTCAGGTCATAGCATGTACCACTGTTTGCTAGTGTTGTAACATATCGGGCAAGCTGTGTTGCTGTAAAGTTATTTGTACCTTGTCCAATCGCAGTACGGATTGCATCTGCATCTGATATCTGCGGTTTACTTTCCGGCAGTTCAATGCCGGAGGTGCTGTCAAATCCAAACATACCTGCATATTTCTGAAGCCGTTCTACACCAGTGATATCGCTATAGGTTCCGGTATTTTGTGTTGCCATACGGTAACCCAGTTCATAGAAGAAATAGTTACAGGATTCTTCGATTGCCTTGGATATACCGATCGTTCCATGTGCTGATGGATAAATCCAGCATTTCGCAGGTGTTTCTGTTTTATCAAAATATCCTTTGGTCTGGATCACGTCATTGATACCGATTGCGCCTTCATTCATTGCTGCAAATGCAGTTATCATCTTGAAGGTGGATCCGGGAGCTGTCTGCTGCATCGTTGCTCTGCTGTACATTGGTGTTGTCTTGTCCGACGTAATCTTTGCATAATAATCTGCATCAATGGAATTTGTGAGCTGATTATTATCATAACTTGGATAACTTGTCATTGCTTTTACAGCTCCGGAATTTGGATCAGTCACAACGATCGAACCGGAACATGGATCCAGTGCCAGCATGGCAGGAGTTATCTCATATTGTTCTATTTTTTTACACATAAAGTCAAAGCTGTTGATGGATCCTGCCTTATAATCGGAATAGTCCTCATCTGTTGCCATATTTAAGATACCCTGGTCATATAACAGATTAATAACCTGACTTCCTGTAAGTTCTCCTGATATTATCATATATTTGAAAACAAGTTTGTCGAAACTGGTATTATTTTCAAATTCTTTTAAAATATATTCCGTCAGCACATTGTAGATTTCATCTGTATCATAATAGTCACTTTTCGTTGAAATACAGGAAATGTCGATTGCGCCCTGGCTGATCGCATATTTCAGATACTCACACAGCGAAATATTATTATTGATATAAGATACATAGGTATCATCTGTTTTTGATATCTTGCTTGGACTGTAAATGCCTGCATCACTTAATTGTTCGCAGATAAATTCCATATAATCCTGATACTGGTCTGTCAGATTATATAATGGTATATGACTTGAATTCAGGATATCATCCAGTCTTCCAAGTGTATAGCTTTTGGAACTCTGAAATATATCATTTACTGAACGCTCAAGATCTGTGGCATTCTTTGCTGTCAGATCGTCAATGCTGATAATGTTATTATCAAATAATGCAAAATAAACGTCAGTGATCGGGATATCATCTTTGTCATTTGATGTTGTTACATTTTTAATATGTGCAAGCAGGATGGAAGTAATTTCCTTTTCCAGAGCATTATAACAGTATTTTTGAAGATCCGAGTCAATCGTCAGATAAATGTCATTTCCTGCTACAGAATCCTGCGAATCAATAACCTCGATCACCTTCCCCAGATTATCTACATACATTTTCTGATATCCGTCTTTACCACGCAGATAAGATTCAAATTCACTTTCCAACCCGGCCTTTCCGATCATGTCATCAGCCGTATATTTTTCGGAATCATCCAGATTCTCGTTATATTTGTCCATCTCTTCATTTGAGATATTTCCGATATATCCGATAATATGTGCGTAATAAATAGCATCATTATAGACACGGTGGGATTCTACGTTTACTTCCATGCCTGGCAGTTCATTTGAATTTTCTTTGATTGTTGCATAGCTTTCCTCGCTGATACCATCCGCAAGCTGGACAGACATGTATTGCTGGTAACGGTTCAGCCAGATCTCATACCGGACGGCAAGAATCTTTAATGCTGCTTCATCCGAATAAGTATCTGAAATATTGAAGAGATCCTTTCCTCTCATATAACGGAATACATCTTCTGCTGTTGAGGATGCCTGCTGATCTGTCAGTTTATCGACAGAGCTGGCACTGTATACATTCATAAGAAAAGTATTCAATGATGTTCCTGATACTGTAAACTCAAATCCTTTTCCTGTCAGCTTGATCGGCAGACTGACTGATATTTTATCTCCATTCTGCTCCAGAATCAGGATCGTTTTATATACTATATCATTTCGCAGTTCGTTGGATGTTGTTCCCTGTGCAGCAGCAATCTCTGACAGATCGGTAGCACTGTTATATGACAATGTATAGGAAGCTTCATTATAAGCAATCAGTTTTCCGTTACAATCGTATATATTTCCACGGGTTGCTTTCACCGAGACTGTTTTCACTGATTTATAGGTAAAGCTTTCCTGATACTTTTTTCCGTTTACGATCTGTAGATCAAACAGACGGTAAACCAGTACACCAAAGAGAACCAGAACGATCAATGTCACAACAAACAACCGGTGTTTTACATGTTCTACAATATTTTCTTTTATCAGATTCAAAAATTCTTTTATCATTGTATTTTCCTTCCAGTTCTTATTCGTTTGCTTTTTCCAGACGCTTTAGTGTCTTGTTCACAAATACAAAAAACTTGAATGTAAAGAGTGTGATCAATGCTGTATAGATCATTTCTGGAAGAATGATATCCTTCAGATAGATTGAAAATTCCAGCCTGTTCCGCAACAGGAAAAAGATAATATATGTTGCAAAATTAAAAAACAGATCGTCAATCAGAATGATCAGCATTGGTAAAAGAACATCTTCCACCAGATATAAACGGTGGAAAAATCCATTGCAATATCCAAGAATCATATAAAGGATCATAAACGGTCCGATCGCATATCCAAAATACAGATCATACAGAAAACCGCAGAAAAAACCAACCAGCATTCCTTCTTTTCTACCGCGCATAAGACCAAAAGAAACTGTCAGTATCAGCATCAGATCCGGTGCTGTTCCGGCAATTTCTATATAGGGAAATAATGCCGTCTGTAATACAAAACATATAATGATCAAAATTCCTAATGTAAATACTCGTTTCAATTCTGTTTCAACCTTCTTCTACCATTTAGTTCTATCAATTGTTTTTAATCTGTAACATTTTTCTTTGTCTGGCGGATCACCAGAACCTCTTCAATATTAGAAAAATCAGCAGCCGGCGTAATATACGCTGTCTTGGTCAGATTGTTGGAATCATTTTCTATCTTTGCAATATAGCCTATATTGATTCCAGAAAGATATTTGCTCGAAACATGTGAGGTCACAACCTGATCTCCTTCTGATATATCTGCATCTTTATCTATATTTTCCGCAAGCAGGTAGCCGTCTGCATAATTTGTCAGGCTTCCGGATACATTACAGATTGCCTGAGCCGGCAGGATTGTTGCATTTACATTTGTTGTATCATCGATGATCGAACGGACTTTTGCATAATCCGCTCCAATCTCTGTGATAATTCCGCACAGACCATTTCCATATAATACATTACAACCAATAGACAGTCCATCATCGGTTCCTTTGTCAATATAAAAGACATCAAACCAGTTTCCGGTATCCTTAGATATCACTCTTGCTCCCGTTTTATCGTAATCAGTATACTGTGCATCCAACTCATACAGCTTCTGCAGCCGGTCCAGCTCATAAGAGTTCTGTTCATATTGGGCAAGTGTGGATCTATAGGTATCCAGTTGTTCCTTTAACTGATCGTTTTCCGCCACAATATCTTCGTAATTTTTCAGTGCTTCTACCTTGGATTCTACCCAGCTTCCTACTGTATTTACTCCTTTTTGCATTGGAAGAATAAACGTGTTTGTTGCTTTACGGACTGACGGCATTATACTGTCAAAAAACAGTGATGCGATCATTAAAACTACACATACTATCGTTAATGCAAGCAAAAAATATTTTGGAGTTATTTCTATTCTTTTTCTATTACGACGTCTCATTCAACATTCCTCTTTCTGCCAGACTGACAAAACAATTATTCCCTATAATAATATGATCAGATAACAGGATCCCAAGCATTCTGCCTGCTTCTGCTACTCTCTTTGTCAAGCAGATATCCTGTCTGCTTGGTTCCGGATTCCCGGATGGATGATTATGCAGCAAAACAACATATGCTGCGTGATAGCTTAAGGCATCTATAAAGATATCCCTTGGAGATATAACTGCATGATCGATTGTTCCCTCTGATATACAGTTTTCTCCCAACAAACAATGTCTGGAATCAAACAATAGGCTGTAAACCCGCTCTTTATCCAGATATTTGGTACGTTCCATAAAATAATCTGCTATACTCTGCGGATTGCCAAATGTCAGAAATGGCTTATATTCCGCTTCCGCTATCCGTCTTGATAATTCACCGATACATTGCATCTGGATCGCTTTTACATATCCAATCCCATCAATCGACATCAGTTCTTCCAATGTCAGATGCTTCAGCCCGACTAAGCCTTTATGAACCGAATGACGGTTCAGAATACGCTGGGCTGTAACCAGTGCATTTTCTTTTCGGCTTCCGCTTCGAAGTATAACTGCAAGCAGTTCAGCATCATTCAAAGCGGATGGACCACTTTGCTGACATTTTTCATATGGCCGCTCTGTAACAGCCATATCCCGCATTGTAAAATTAGAATTCATATGTCCTCCTTTTCTCTCCGCCTCTCCAATGCCTGAAAGAAAGGTGACATTCGAACTAAATCTACCACACTATAAGGTTATTTTCTACCATTTTTTGCAATGTCATTACAATTCCAAATTTTGCATGCTGATAGGTAAGTCCTCCCTGAAAATATACAGCATACGGTTCTCTCATAGGGGCATCCGCACTAAGTTCAATTGAAGAACCGGATACAAATGCACCGGCCGCCATGATAACAGGAGAATCATATCCCGGCATATCCCATGGTACAGGCTTTACATAACTGTCAACAGGTGCAGCCGCCTGAATCCCTTCACAGAAAGCAACCACACGTTCCGGTGTCTGAAGTTCAACTGCCTGTATGATATCAAAACGATCCTCTGTCTTATTCGGGACTGTCTTAAAACCAAGATTTTCATATACATTTGCAGCAAAAATCGCACCCTTTAAAGCACTTGCCGTAACCGATGGAGCCATGAATAAGCCCTGTGCAAAAGCCTTTGTATTATTTAAAGATGCACCAACCTCTTTGCCAAGTCCCGGTGTCGTAAGACGGTATGCGGCATTTTCCACATATTCCTTCTTACCACAGATATAACCACCGATCGGAGCCAGTCCGCCACCCGGATTCTTGATCAGGGAACCTGCGATCAGATCTGCGCCATAGTCTGTTGGTTCTTTATCCTGAACAAATTCACCATAACAGTTATCTACCATACAGATGATGTCCGGACGGATACTCTTTACAAATGTGATCACTTCTCCGATCTTCTCACAGGATAAAGTCGGACGTACGGCATAACCCTTGGAACGCTGGATCTCCACAAGCTTTGTGTGTTCATTGATCGCATTTCGGATTCCTTCAAAATCAAACTCTCCTTCCGGTGTCAGATCTACCTGGGCGTATGTAACACCATATTCTGCCAAAGAACCCGGTGAAGGGCGAAGCCCGATGATCTCATCCATCGTATCATATGGTTTTCCTGAGATTGCAAGCAGTTCATCTCCCGGTCTTAAGTTACCAAATAACGCCGTACAGATCGCGTGTGTTCCACAGGTGATCTGAGAACGGACCAGCGCATCTTCCGTATGGAATACATCTGCATAGATCCGTTCGAGTGCATCTCGTCCGTCATCGGTATAACCATATCCGGAGGAACCTGCAAAATGCGCTTCCGCCAGACGATTATCCTGCATGGCTTTGATGACCTTCATCTGGTTGATCTCACAGATGGCATCGATCGCTGCAAAACGGTCCTTTAAGCTGTCTTCAATCTTCTGACAGTAATCAAATACCCGTTCATCAATGTGTAAGGATGTATAATAATCTTTTAATAATGTGTTCATTTTATCTGCTCCATTTTATTTTATGAAATAATTCCCTTTGACCGCAACTGTTCAAGCATGAAATCCATAATGGTATCTTCTGATGTGAATTCACTCTTATCCACCCAGGTGACTTCTTTTTCCCTCTTAAACCATGTGATCTGACGCTTGGCGAAATGTCTGGTATCACGTTTTAAGATATATAGGGCTTCATCCAGAGATGTTACACCATCCAGATAATCGAGGATCTCTTTATATCCAAGCCCCTGCATGGATATCAGATCTTTTGTATATCCCTGATTCTTTAATGCCTTTACCTCTTCGATCAATCCCTGTTCTACCATGATGTCAATTCGCCTGTCTATTCTATCATATAATTTTGATCTTGCATCATTTAACACAAAATATTCAAAATTATATGGAGAAATCCGTTTGGATTCTTTCTCGTTATGTTTGGAAATCGGGATTCCTGTCTCTTTATAGAATTCCAATGCCCTGATCACACGTTTACGATTGTTATAATGAATGGCTGCGGCTGACGCCGGATCCACTTTTTCAAGCATCTGATGAAGGTAGAGATTTCCATGTTTTTCCGCAAGCTGTTCCAGATAAGTACGGTAGCTTTTATCATCGTCATTTTCATCGAAATGAATATCGTATAAAACTGCCTGAATATAAAAGCCGGTTCCGCCGACAATGACAGGTATCCGTCCTCTGGCATAGATATCATCCATCGCCTTTGTTGCAAGTTCTTTAAATAATACAACATTAAACGGCTCCTTCGGATCTAATACATCGATCAGATGATGGGGAATGCCATCCATTTCCTCCGGCATGATCTTGGCAGTTCCGATATCCATCTTTCGATAGACCTGCATGGAATCTGCAGAAATGATCTCACCGTTTATTCTTTTTGCAAGACCGATCGACAGATTTGTTTTACCTACGGCTGTCGGTCCGGTTAATATAACAAGAGGCTTCATTTGCTGCTCCGTTTCTATATAAGTTTAATTACTAAACAATTCGTTTGAATTTCTTTTCCAGTTCTGTCTCTGTCATGGAGATCAGGGTTGGTCTGCCATGCGGACAGGTATATGGATTTTCAAGCTTCATCAACTGGTCGATCAGGATGTCTGCTTCCTTAAAGCTAATGGAAGTATTCCCCTTTATCGCAGCTTTACACGCCATTGTGGAAAGTTTACTGATAAATGCATCAATCGTCTGCTTCTGTCCGTTTTCGGATAACTCTCCGATAAATTCCAGAAATAATTCTCTGCCGTCTAATCCGAACAGATTTGCCGGAACGGCTGACAGCTTGTATTCTTTTCCACCGAAACCTTCGATCTGAAATCCCAGATTCTGGAAAAATTCCAGATTTTCCCGTAAGAACTCTGATTCTGTTCCGCTCAAGGATACGATCGCAGGTGGCATCAGATACTGAGGAATGGCAGTCTTATTCTTATAGTTTGCCATTAATTCCTCAAATTTTACCTTTTCATGTGCGGCATGCTGATCCATGATAAAGAACTTATCTTCGTACTCGATCAGCCAGTATGTCTTAAATAACTGCCCGATGATCCGGTGCTTTTTCTTAGCTTCCGGTGTCAGGAATTTATCTTCAAACATATCCATCTGCTCGTATTTAATCTTAGCTTCCGATGTGATCGGTTCCTGTTTCTTCTGTTCTGATGTTTCGTTAGTCTGTACACTCGCTTCAGCAGAATTTAATGCTGTCTTTGCCGGTTGTGTCAAATACGGAACAATATTTTCAGCAACCATATTATTTGTGATATTTTTACCAGACTGATTATCTTCTTTCAAATATTGGATTTCAACCGGCGAGCTGCTTCTGTTTTCCATCGTAACAGATGGTGTCGGCGTTGGTTGAGCAGATATACCTGAATTTGCCGGTTGCATTGGCATGCTTGGTTTTTCCTGCTGCGCTGGCCTTGCCGGCTGCGGAGGAAGCTCTGCGGCTCTCCTGTTAGCTTCGAATGGCTCCGGGCGCTTCTCCACCTTGCGTTCTGCCAGTGTCTCCGGCCGCTTATCCTTTCCCGGTGTAACAGTCGGGATAAGTTCTTTAAATAACAGCGCCTTTCTGACACTGATATAAGTAAAATCATACATATCCGGTTCATTTATGAACTTCAATTCCCGTTTTGCAGGATGGATATTTACATCGATCAGAGATGGATCAATCTCAAAATTGATAACTGTAAATGGAAATTTATGAACCATAACAAAGGTACGATATGCATCTTCGATTGCCTTTGTTAATATATTGCTCTTTATATACCTTTGGTTTACATAATAATCTTCAAATGAACGGTTACCTCTGGATATACTCGGTTTTGCAAGATATCCTGTGATCTTTACCTGATCATTTGCTGCATGGATTTCCAGAAGGTTATTCGTAATATCTCTACCATATATATGATAGATGATCTCTTTTAGTCTGCCGTTGCCGGATGTAAATAGCTTATCTGTTCCATTCATAATAAACTTAAATGAAACATCCGGATGTGACATTGCCATACGACAGACAAGATCGTAGATATACGAGCCCTCTGTTGCAGGCGTCTTCATGAATTTCTTTCTGGCAGGTGTATTATAAAACAGATTTCTTACAACAATCGTTGTACCAAGCGGTGCGCCGATTTCCTCATTTGAGATCTCTTTTCCGCCGTGGATCTGGTATCTGGTTCCGGTAAGCGCATCTTCCTGCTTGGTGATCAGCTCTACCTGGGCAACTGCGGCTATACTAGATAACGCCTCGCCACGGAAGCCTAAGGATGCGATCTTTAACAGATCATCCGCCGTCTGAAGCTTACTGGTTGCATGACGAAGGAAGGCAACCGGAACTTCCTCCTTTGAGATACCACATCCATTGTCTGTGATACGGATAAAGCTCATACCGCCTTCTTTGATCTCGATGGTGATCGCAGTTGCACCCGCATCGATGGAATTCTCCACTAATTCTTTTATAACCGAGCCGGGACGTTCGATCACTTCACCGGCTGCGATCTTATCAATTGTATATTGATCCAGTAATTTTATCATAGGTTCTCCTTAACGGATTCGCTCCTGTAATTCATTCAGATATAACAATGCTTTCATCGGTGTCATGTTGGACAGATCTGCATTCTTGATCTCCTCCAGAATGGCACTCTCTTCCGGATTTGCCAGAAATGACATCTGGGTATCGGAAGCACTTTTATGAAAATCATTTGTTATCTTGATATCTTTTAATTTCGTCGTTATATCCGTATCGATAAGCTGGTTGCAGATCTCATTTGCACGATTGATCACGATATCCGGTACTCCGGCAAGCTTGGCTACCTGAATACCATAGCTTCGATCCGCTCCGCCTTTTACGATCTTTCGTAAGAATACGATATCATCACCGTCTTCTTTTACTGCTATACAGTAGTTGTTTACAGAGGATAACTTACCCTCTAATTCTGTCAGTTCATGATAGTGGGTGGCAAATAACGTTTTTGCTCCAAGCAGTTCACTGTTACTAATATATTCCACAACTGCCCATGCAATACTAAGTCCGTCATATGTACTGGTTCCTCGTCCGATCTCATCTAAGATCAGCAGACTGTTCTTCGTGGCATTTCGAAGAATATTTGCGACCTCACTCATCTCTACCATGAAAGTGCTTTGACCGCTTGCAAGATCATCGGATGCCCCTACTCTGGTGAAGATACGGTCACAGATACCGATATTTGCTGAAGCAGCAGGAACAAAGCTTCCGATCTGCGCCATTAAAACGATCAGTGCCGTCTGACGCATATAGGTGGATTTACCAGCCATATTCGGTCCGGTTATGATCGATATCCTGCTCTCAAAATTATTCAGATAGGTGTCATTTGATATGAACATACCGTTGTTCATCATCTTCTCAACGACAGGATGGCGACCTTCTTTGATATCAATTACACCATCTTCGTTAATCTCTGGACGAACAAACTGATTGGCAGATGCCACATATGACAGCGAACAGAGACAGTCTAATAAAGCGATCTGTCTTGCTGTATTCTGCACACGCAGGATCTCACCCGCAATCTTATCTCTGAGCGCAACATAGGTTTCATATTCCAGTGCATATAATTTATCTTCAGAACCAAGAATCGAACTTGCAAGATTGTCCAATTCTTCTGTTGTATATCGTTCTGAATTTGCAAGTGTCTGTTTTCTTATAAAATATTCAGGTACCAGATCCTTATAGGAATTAGTCACCTCAAAATAATAGCCAAATACTTTATTGAACTTGATGCGAAGATTCTTTATTCCTGTCTTCTGCTTTTCCCGTTCCTCCAATTCTGCAAGCCATGTCTTGCCATCTGTCTTTGCTGATTTTAAAGTATCGATTTCTTCCAGATAACCATCCTTGAAAATACCGCCTTCTCGAATCAGTATCGGAGGATCGTCGTTGATTGAACGCTCTAACAGGTCATAAATATCCTGTAATTCATCCATTTTCTCATAAATATCTGCAAGAAGCCCATCCGGATAGATCTGTAAAAGCTGTCTGATATACGGCAGATATGAAAGGGATGTCTTAAATGCGATCATATCGCGTGGATTTGCGGATCGTAGGGAAATCCTTGTCATCAGTCGTTCCAGATCATAGATCGGGTTCAGATATTCCCGCATCTCATCACGATTGATCATATCATTATTTAACTGATCTACTGCATCAAGTCTTGCTTCGATATCCTTTTTATATATTAAAGGCTGCTCGATCATGCTTCGAAGCATTCTCGCACCCATTGCTGTCTTGGTTTTATCCAATACCCATAACAAAGAACCTCGTTTCTGTTTGTCACGAAGTGTCTCACAAAGCTCCAGATTTCTTCTGGTTGCGGAATCAAGAATCATGAAATCGTCGATGGAATACAGCACGATATGATTGATATGTGCAAGGAAATTCTTCTGTGTCTCATGCAGATACTGAAGCAGAACTCCGGAGGATAAAATACAGTCAGGGAAATCCTTCAGTCCAAGTCCGTCCATATTATTAACTCCGAACTGCCTCATAATTGCATCTTCACAGAGCATTTGATTGAAATAATGCTCCGGCGCTTCAGAAATGGAAATTTTCATTTTCTCCCTCAGATAAATGAAATCCAGATCACAATTCATGAAAGAATGATTGCCGATGATCTCGGCAGGAGAATATTTGTTGATCTCATCCGTAAGCTTTGATAAGGATGGAACTCTCGCTGTCTTAAACTCACCGGTTGTGATATCTACCAGTGAAATTCCGAATGCACCATTGTTTTCAAAAATACTCATCAGATAATTATTTCTTGTTTCATCAAGAATTGCATTTGACATATTGGTACCCGGTGTTACCACCCGGATAACCTCACGTTTAACTATGCCTTTTGCAAGCTTTGGATCTTCAACCTGTTCACAGATCGCTACCTTAAAACCATTCTCGATCAGCTTATTCAGGTAGACATCACAGGCATGATATGGAACGCCGCACATCGGTGCACGTTCCGGCTGTCCGCAGTCCCTTCCGGTCAAAGTGATCTCAAGAACCTTGGATGCGGTCAGGGCATCATCAAAAAACATTTCATAGAAATCACCAAGTCTGTAAAATAATATACAGTCCTTGTACTGATTCTTCACTTCCATATACTGCTGCATCATTGGTGTTAAAGCTGCCACTGTTTTTTACCCCTATTCTATAAATTCGGTTTATACAAGATTTCCCATATAATAAAAGCCTTTACATTCATCCAGCGAAACATCCCGGATCTCGCCGATCATAGACGGATCACCTTTAAAATGTACCAGAATATTATTTGACAGACGACCGGTTAAGAGTTCCTGATTCTGTTCGCTGACGCTTTCAATCAGTACAGGCATGACCTGCCCTTTATAACGGCAGATCTCCTCACCGCTGATCTCTGATACTCGCTTGATCAGGCGATCAAACCGGTTCTGGATCTCTTCCTTTGTTGCATGATCCTCAAATGTTGCTGCCGGTGTTCCGGTACGCTTGGAGTATATAAATGTAAATGCTGTATCAAACCTTACCCGATTCACTACATCCATTGTCTCTAAGAAATCTTCTTCTGTTTCTCCGGGAAAACCGACAATAATATCGGTTGTAAGTGATATTTCAGGAATCTGTCTGCGGATCTTGTCTACTAATTCCAGATAGGATTCCTTTGTATAGCGACGATTCATCTGATTTAATATCCTGGATGAGCCGGATTGCATCGGAAGATGGATGTGACGGCAGATCTTTTCATTTGCCGCGATCACATCGATCAATTCATCGGACAGATCCTTTGGATGGGAGGTCATAAAACGAACACGTTCGATTCCATCAACTTCTGTCACCTTCTGCAATAATTCGGCAAATGTCATCGGTTCTTCTAACGTCTTTCCATAAGAATTCACATTCTGACCAAGGAGCATGATCTCTTTTACACCCTCCTCTGAAAGCCGCTTAACCTCTCTTATGATGTCCTCCGGTTGTCTGCTGCGTTCTCTGCCTCTAACATATGGCACGATACAATATGTACAGAAATTATTACATCCGAACATAATATTGACACCGGACTTAAATGGGAATTCTTTCTTAACCGGAAGATCTTCCACAACAAGATTGGTATCCTTCCAGATATCCACTACCTGTCCGCCGGCTTCGATACGGTTGCAGTAGATTTCAGCCAGTTTAAATACATTATGCGTGCCAAATACCATATCTACAAATCGATATTTCTTTTGAATTGTAGCTACAACATCCGGTTCCTGCATCATACATCCGCAAAGCCCGATCATCTTATCTGGATGTGTCTCTTTGTCATGTTTCATGATTCCAAGATGTCCGTAGACTTTTCGATTCGCATTCTCACGGACTGTGCAGGTATTATATATAACAAGGTCTGCATCCTCAGAATCACTGCTTGTATATCCGATTTCTTCCAGAATACCGGTCAGCTTCTCGGAGTCTCTTACATTCATCTGACATCCATAGGTCTGGATCGAACAGGTCAGGTTTCTTCCTGCTTTTTTCGCAAGCTCCCGGTAATACCCCCTTGCTTTTTTTATAAAATAATATTGCCGAAATGGTTCTTCGGCAGGACAAGGTTCTGTTATATCGATTTTATCTATTTTTTTATCTATTTCATTAATCATATTTATTGTTCTCCATAAAGCTGTATATCTCTGACGGAGTCAGAAGCTGATCCGGTCTTTCGTCAAATGATTCGCATGAAATCTCCGGCAACACCTGATAATCATAGGCAAATGCAACCGCGGTAAGTTCCGGATGAAACTTCATATAACGGTCATAATATCCACCGCCATATCCGATCCGATGTCCGTTTATATCAAATACAATTCCCGGGACGATCAGAATTCCTTCCGTCGGATGAAGCATCTCACAGCCGGCAGGCTCTAAGATGCCATACGCACCTACCTTTAGATCGCTCATTCCATGGATCCGATGAAAATGCATATGATCTCCGTATACCTTTGGCACAGCAACGACTTTGTCATCTGTAAGTGCCTGCTTTATAATCTCGACCGTATCCACTTCATTATCCTGACTGACATAGATCAGCAGATGATTGCAATCTTTATATTCATCTGAATTCAGAAATTGCTTCCTGATCTGCGCTGAAGCAACGGTCACCTGCTCCGGTGTTAAGGCACGCCGCTTTTGTTTATATTGTTTTCTTAGTTCTGCTTTTGTCTGTTCCATCATACTTTTTTTGTTGGATCGATATCTTCCAGCCTGGTAATACTACCATCCGGTTCTTTGATATCAATGTTATTTAATACACTTCTCAGATTCTGTTTCATGGCAAAAATATATTCCTGTCTGAGATTTTTCTGTTCTTCCTTTTCAGCCGACGTAAGTCCTGCCGGAGTCTTGGATTTCTTATATAATTCATTGATTCTTGCAATCTTTTTTTCGTCCATTCTTATTCACCTGTTCATTTCTGTTATTTCGGAATCGGATACTGCTTCTGTTTGATCAGACCCATCTTATATATGTATATGATACGATGGTACATACTATATCCATTGCTACTGTAGATATTCCTTATGTGTAATGTATCTTACGACATCAAAATTCGGCTCTTTATATGCTTTAAATAAGGTTCCGACAGATTCACCATTTAATGCCCGACCGAGATTTCCTATATCATCTCCTGATAAAATAAGCATATCTGCTCCTGAATTTGCAGCAATCTTCGCCGCAGAAATCTTTGTCGTCATACCACCGGTTCCATATCCGGAGCCGGCGCCCTTTGCCATTGCTTTGATCTTATCGTCGATGCGTTCTACGACAGGGATCAATGTTGCATCCGGATTATTTCTTGGATCGTCCGTGTACAAGCCATCAATATCTGTCAATAATAATAAAAGATCAGCATTGATCATGTTGGCTACGATAGCGGAAAGGGTATCATTATCTCCAAAGTTTATATCCACTTCTTCAATTGCAACTGTATCATTCTCATTAACTACAGGAATAACATCCATTTGTAATAATTCATTAAAAGTATTTACAGCGTTATGTCTTCTTTCCTGAGATGTGATTACATCAAACGTCAGAAGAACCTGAGCTGCGATCTGGTGATATTCATAGAACAGACGCTGGTATACCATCATGAGCTGTCCCTGTCCAACTGCTGCACATGCCTGTCTGAGTGATGTTGTCTTTGGCTTTTTCTGAAGCCCTAACGACTTCGAACCAACACCGATTGCACCGGAGGATACCAATACAACATCCTTATCCTGATTTTTCAGATCGCTGATGATCCGTACCAGTTTTTCAAGTTTTATGTAATCAAGCCCACCCGTCTCCTCATGGATCAATGAAGATGAACCGATCTTGATCACGATTCTTTTTTTATTTTTTAAGTATAAACGATCTTCCATTTTAAATCTGAAACCTCACATTCTCTGATTTCCGGTTGATGCTTCCGGTATCATAAATTTCGACATAACTGCCTCAAAAACTTTTATTCCGTCAACAGCTGCGGATGTTATACCTCCCGCGTAACCTGCACCTTCTCCACATGGATAAATACAAGTATGTGCAGATGTCAGATCTGCATCGCGTAGTATCTTTATCGGCGAAGATGTTCTTGCTTCCACGCCGCTTAATATTGCATCATCATCTGCAAAACCGGATATCACCCGGTCAAATGACAAAACACCATCTATTATAGCATCTCTGATATACTCTGGCAAACAACAATTCAGGTTGGAAAACGTATAGGCCCCCTTTATGCAAGGCTTGATCTTGCCGGCTATTTCAGACATTCTGTTCATTCTAAAATCACCGAAACGTTGTACCGGAACTGCTCCTTTTCCTGCCTGATACGCCTTTTCTTCAAGCTCTCTCTGAAAATACATACCGGCAAGCGGATGATCTCCCGGATAATCTTCCGGCGTAACATTCACAACGATCGCACTGTTTGAATTATCCGCTTTCCGGTCACTGTAGCTCATACCATTGACACATATCCTTCCGGATTCTGAGGATGCATTTACAACGTAACCACCGGGGCACATACAGAAGGAGTAGACCGCCCGTCCGTTTGCTGCCTGATGCACCAGCTTATAATCTGCTGTCGGCAGTAAATCTTCATAATCGGGATGATATCCATATTGTGCTTCATTGATAAAGGTTCTTGGATGTTCGATTCGGAGTCCCATTGCAAACGGCTTCTGTTCCATCGGAATTCCACGCTTATAGAGCATTTCAAAGGTATCTCTTGCACTGTGACCGATCGCAAGTATCACCGCATTGCTTTTTAATTCATATGTTTCTTCCGGTTTCAAAAACTTCTTTATATGTAAGAGCGTTGTCTCAGGATTTATCACTTCTATATCTGTTACAAGCTGCTCAAATCGCACCTCTCCACCCAGCCTTATAATCTCATTTCTAATATTCTTGACTACAGTCAATAACACATCTGTACCAATATGAGGCTTATTCACATATAGGATTGACGGATCTGCACCAAATTCGACAAATGTCTTAAGAACCGCAGTCCTTCTTCCTGATTTATCCTTAATTACGGTATTCAATTTACCGTCAGAAAATGTTCCGGCCCCTCCTTCACCAAACTGAACATTACAGTTTGGATTTAACGGATGTTCCTTTTTCCAGTATCCATTTACACAGGCTGTTCGTTCATCAACTGCCATACCACGTTCCAGAATGATCGGTCGATAGCCCTCTCTTGCAAGAAAAAGACCTGCAAACAAACCTGCCGGACCGCTTCCGATAATAACCGGTCGATACTGCATCGGCATCGATCCATACTCCGGGATTTTAAAATCCGCCCCTTTAATTAACATAATATTGTTATTGTGAACTTTTTTTAGGATTTTCTCTTCCTGATCGCAGGTCACATCTACAGAGGCAACATAATGGATTTGATCCTTCTTCCGGCTGTCAATCGATAATTTAGCCATTTTATAGGATAGAAAGCTATTTATCCTTAAACTTTTCCGGATTGCCTGTTCTATATCTTCGTTTTTGTATCCAATTTTTAACTTAATATTATTAATACGAATCATAAATACTAAATCCCGCTTTCATCCCAGTTATGACCGCCCACATCAGATTATAGCCGCCGCAGATTCCGTCGGTATCCAAAAGCTCCCCTATCACATATACATGCTCCTGTACAGTAAGCTTCATAGTTTCCGGATCTATAAAACGAGTGTCTGCTCCGCCTCTTGATACCTGTGCATCTTCTGCTCCGGCTGTTGCTGTGACATGAAAGGTCAGTTTCTTTATTTGATCTGCCAGCTTCTGCAGTTCAACATCATTTAGTTCCGATATTCTTTCCTGTTTCCATTTGCATTGTTCTAGTATATAAGTCGCAAGTTTTTCATGTACAAAGCCATTCAGACATGCCTGAAGCGACCTTTCCGGATTATTTGTCCGGAATTTCCTGAAATGCATATACAGATCAGCTTCATTTATATCCGGTACAAGATCCAGACAAAGGCTAACGCTCTCGCCATCCTGCAGCATCTCCCCGACTGTATGGCTGAGATTAAATATAACAATTCCTGATAATGTTTGACCGGTAAACTGGACCTCGCCAAATTCCTGTGCGTGGATTTCGGAAGATGCATCCATTACTGTTACCAGTGCCTTTGAACGAACACCTGCCAACCCAGACATCTTTTCATTTACCTGAAGCTTACAGAGTGCTGGTTGAAATGGATAATACGGAATACCCAGTTGATCTAACAGACTACAGCCTGCATCTGTACCACCAAGGGCAGGTGCTGCAGCTCCACCACATGCAAGAACTATATTTCTTGCATAATATTGTCCCTGATCCGTCTGAATACAATATGTATGATCGGATTGTTCTTCCAGACCTATAACGATTTCTCCGGTATGAATCTGGATCTGATTTTTCTTCAGACGGTCGTTGAACGCCCAGACGATCGTAGATGCCTGTCTGGACATTGGATAATAATATCCGTGTTCATCGCTGACAGCTACACCAAGCTGTTCCGCAAATTGATTTACAATCTGATAATCCTTTGCTCCGATCACCTTATATGGGAAAAATTCATTTTTACTGTTATAACATTCCAGACGAAAACTGCTGTTTGACAGATTACATCTGCCATTTCCGGTTGCATATAGTTTTTTTCCGATCTTTTTATTTTTCTCAATGATCAGTACAGAACGCTTCTGGGTCTGATCTGCTTTATGCTGAAACTGTTTGTAAATATCTGCATCCGTTGCGCAGATAGCTGCAGTCATACCAGAAGCACCTGCACCTGCTACGATCAAGTCATATATCATTTTTATTTACTCCTTTTAAACCATCCATATTCTAGCATTAACTGGAACATGATTCAAGAAAAGTAAACAATTCTTTCTCTTTTTGAAATTTAATACCATTTATGATCCTGTTTTTTAGAATGTTGTCCAGATCCTTGATCCGGATATCGGTAAATTCATACAAACTGCCATTTGCTGTAAAGACCGCTACATATCCATTTAATTCATTTACCAGAAAACGATACGACTCCGTCGCCACCTGTGTGGAAGCATCTTCGGACGACGATCGTTCTCCGGTTGTCGTTCCATATGTTGGTGTTTTTTCTTCTGATGTTTTTTCTTCTGAAATTGGATCGTATTGAATCTCTTGTCGTTTGCCGGATCGTCCTTTGCCTGTTATTGTTTCTACGGCATATGAATCATCCGAAAAGCTGTCAGTTTTCTGGTATATCGTATAGGAACAGCAAAAAGCAAGCAAAAACAGAATGAGCATCCCACCAAGAATCAATAAAATTTTTTTCACAGATAATCACCTCTTATCATGATTATCTGCACATCCATCAGATCTATGCAAAAAACAGGCTGGTAATTATTAGCTTTTACCTGCCTGTTTTCCTTTTTTCTTATATATTTATTTGTTTATTCCCATGTTACGCTGTCAGCTTTGTCTTTTTCAAATACTGTCACCCATGTTTTTCCAGGATTCAGCTTTAATTCATTGCCGTCCTCTGTATAATACTTTGTGATCGCATTTTCAGATGATTTTTTCCATGTTACAGGAACGATCACTCCATTGGAAGCATAAAGTCCGGTTCCTTCACCAACCAGATCAAGCTGCTGTCTGTCATGATCATCAATGCTTGTATAATGAGCAAACTGGATCAGGACATTTTCATACTTAAGCTGATCACCTGTATTTCCATCTGTCTGTTCTCCGCCATACTGGAATCTGTAGTAGAGGCCATCATCTGCATGATATTCAAACCAAGGTGTTGTGTAATTGCTGATCGGAGTTGTAATCTTTTCTGCCTTTTCGCCGCCAGCAGGAGCTGTGATCTCTTCATTAAATGAGAACACACTCTTGAAACTATCGCTATGCTTTGTTTCATATCCTTTTTGTTCGATGCCGGCTTTGATCTTTTCTGTATCTGTAAATACATTATGTGGTGATACCCTGTCAGATGCTCTGTAGTATGTTACTCCACCTTCTGAACTTAAGCCACTCAGATTATTGATTCCTGAGCTTGAAAGTTTTTCCTCACCCTGTGGGGACTGACCGTAATGCATATAGATTGCATCATATTCCATAGCAACGGTTACATAATATGGACGGCAGCTTCTGATTGATCCAAGTTTTTCAAGATTGGAATAATCGTTAAAAATACCAAGCAGTCTGGTGATTCCACCTTCTACCTTCATCTCATAAACGATATCTGCTTTACCTATATCGCACTGTGGCATAGCGTCAGAAATATTATTTAACATAACTGCGATCGGACGACCGTACTCTTCCGTCCGGTCTGTAACCCATTCGCCAGTCAGGTCGTTATATACGCCCTCATGCTGTACTTCTGTTGTTGCCTCTGTGGTAGCTTCTGTGGTTGCTTCTGTCGTTGTGGTTTCTGTGGTTGCTTCTGTTGATGTCTCTTTCTTACCACATCCCATAACACCAAGTGATAAAACTCCTAATGCTGCTAAAGCAATTGCATATTTAGTTTTCTTCATAATCCCTTGTGTATCCTTTCTCATTAAGTATTTGTTCCTGAAGATCTTCCATCTGTTTGCGCTCTTCTTCATCTATATGATCATAACCAAACAAATGAAGCATACTGTGCGCTACCAGAAATGCCAGTTCTCTGGTGTTCGAGTGATTGTAGCTTTCTGCCTGTTCATATACGCGATCCATGGAAATAATGATATCTCCAAGCATCAGTTCTCCGCTTTCCGGATTGAAATAATCACAGGTATCCCCGTCTACAACACTAAAATCTCCCGGTTCTTTATAATCAATCAGAGGAAATGACAATACATCTGTCGGTGCATCGATATTTCTCTGACAATTATTGATAGTCTGTATGCCCGAATTATCTGTGAGCAATACATAAATCTCACATTCATAAGGACACTTTATAAAATCCAGAGCCTGTCCGATCACTGTTTCGATCACATGTTCATAATCAGGGATCTGGATTTCTCCATATTCATTTTCTACATTTAATGACATTGTATTTCTTACCTTTTTCTTTTATTATTTCGGTTCTCTCCGTATCGTCTGCCATCGTTTTGGTTACGATTTTCCTGCTCCGAACGCTGTTTTTTCTGCCTGTTCTGCTTCTCCTCGTAAACCTCATATGCATTTACGATCTTCTGTACCAGCGGATGTCTTACAACATCAAGACTTGTCAGATGGCAGACACTGATTTCTTCGATATTTTTGATAACGGTCAAAGCTACTTCCAGTCCCGATCTTGTCTCAAACGGAAGGTCCTTCTGGGAAAGGTCACCGGTAATGATTGCTTTCGATCCAAAACCAATACGGGTTAAGAACATCTTCATCTGTGCCGGTGTTGTATTCTGTGCCTCGTCCAGTACAATATAAGCATTGTCCAGTGTACGTCCCCGCATATATGCAAGTGGTGCTACTTCAATCAGACCTTTTTCCATATTCTTGGCAAAGGACTCCGGTCCCATGATCTCATATAATGCATCATAAAGCGGTCTTAAATAAGGATCGACCTTGCTCTGCAAATCTCCCGGAAGAAATCCAAGCTTTTCGCCAGCTTCAATTGCCGGACGTGTCAAAATGATCCGGTTTACTTCACCATTCTTAAAAGCAGTGATCGCTTTTGCCATTGCGAGATATGTTTTACCGGTTCCAGCAGGACCTACACCGAATACGATCATGGATTTATCGATTGCATTTACATATGCCTTCTGTCCATGTGTTTTTGGTTTGATCGGTTTGCCATTGATCGTGTGACATATGATATCCCGATCCAGATCAGCAATATTTTCCTGTGTTTCCTGAGGATGATCCTTAGACATGGCGATCGTATAATCAACCTTCTGTTCATCGATCGCAGTACCTCTGGCTGCAACTGCAAATAACTGGATCAGTACATGAACCGCCTGCTCCACGTCTTTTTCTTCTCCTGAAACCTTCAGCTTATCATCGCGTAGAATCATAGAAACATGAAATGCTTTTTCTATTTTTTTTGCATGTACATCAAATTGTCCAAATACATTCTGAACGTATTCGGACATAACTGTAATTGATTTGCTGAATTCACTCAAGCGTCTGTTCCTCACTTATAATCTGTAATTCATGCGGAATCCCGATCAACTGTCTTACGGTTATATCTCCTTCCGCAAGACATTCATCTCCGCTATTCGTTATTTTAACATTATTTTCTATTATTTGCACCCCTTTTTCTTGCAAATTGCCAATATAACGACTTAATTTTTCTTTTACTGACGCAGCCGCCGCTTCCATGGATACTGTTTCTTTTTTTAACCGGTACTCCTTTATTGTGTATGCTTCTATCTGAAATGGCAGGTAAAAATTCTTACCTATATGAAGCCGGCTCGTATCACTGAACAAATCATATGCTTCGAAAGAGCATTTTGGTACATAAGGGGTAAGACTGTACTGAAATGCACCAAAGGAATAATAGCTCTTTTCATTTCCTGTATATTCTTTGGAATAGCAGGATAACGGAACTGTATCTTTGTAATGATATACACAGATTCCATATACAGTTCCTTCTGCAGATACATAATTTGTATCCAGAACTTCATTATTATCATCATACAGATAAACTGCACCAGAGATCAGGATATCGCCTTTCTTCACATCATCTCCAGCCTTTACTACCGGTGTTCCGGATGCTGTTACGATCTCCGTGATCGTACAGTCCTGTGAAGCAATGATGTTGCATGGTTCTTTCATGGAGGTATCCGTAAATACATTCAATGTTTCCGTGATCTCCACCGACAGCTTTGTTCCCGTAAGCGCACATGATATCCAGGCGATATCTTCAAAGTCTTTCCGGAGATTTTTCTCCAGCTCTGCGCAGTCTACTTTTGACTTTGGAGTTCCGGTCTGCACATAATATTCATTGATATGTTGTAGTATCTCATCCGATGTATAATCTGATTCACCGGAAACGGAAATTTCCCATATAAATAACGATTGAATATAGATCAGAACAGCAAACAAGATAAACCCAGCCGCAAACGGAATTCTTTTTTTATTTTTTCGAATAAACTCGCGAATACCATATACTCTTAGAACCTCTACATCACTTCCTGTTTTCCGTGCAGGTTCTTCCAATCGTGCTATATCCTTTGAAGCAGTAAAAAAGAATATTTCATCTTCTTTCTGCTCCAGATTCCAAAGTTTAATATCTCTGGCTTTGCACAGATTTACAAAACGGTTGATATGAATGCCGCGAAGATGAATTTTTGCAAATCCATACAGATACCTTAATATAATATCAAACATCCGGTTTCCCCCTTCTATGTACACAATATTATTCATAATTGATATATAGAATGTTGCCTGATATCTTCAGTTCTTCCGGACAATAATATTCAATTTTCAGGCAAATTCCATTTATCGATATGGTATTCTTTTTTGTTTTTACAAGGATCCGGGTATCCGAACAGGATATAATACATTTATAGTTTTCAATATAGATAATGTGATTATCATGAATTGTGATTTTGGATGAACTTTTTTTTATGTCCGGTGTGACATCCGGCACATCATATAGACTGTTATGATTAAATGGAAGCTGCATGATCTGATACCCAACTAGCTTTATATCTATACTATGTGTGAATCAGATCAGATATACCTCCAAATGCAAAAATGCTTAAAGTTAAAGCTCCCCAGGCAAAGATCATTGCACGAATGTTTATTGCGTTTTTCATGTTCTTACGCCGCACCATCATACCTAATTGTTTCGCATACGTTTCATATATTTTTTTTTGCGTAAGTGAGCCAAGCACAGATAGATACTTCCGCAACCACAAGAAAATTACTTTGTAATTTTCTTGTGGTTATCGCGGCAGTCGCCAAGGTCTCGTGCAAGCACGGACTTTGGCTCGTTGCTCGCGTAAAAAAAGAGTACCGATTGCTCGGTACTCAAAAAAATCATATTTACTAATCCAAACTATAGATTATTTATATTTGCGCTTTCTAGCTGCCTCTGATTTCTTTTTACGTCTAACGCTTGGCTTTTCGTAATGTTCTCTCTTACGAATCTCCTGCTGGATACCAGCCTTCGCACAATTTCTCTTGAATCTGCGAAGAGCGCTATCTAATGTTTCGTTTTCTTTAACTATTACATTTGACATTCTCTCACCTGACCTCCCTCCAGTTGTGTACTATGCTAATAAAATAACAACTGTTTGGGTATTATTTAAGCACGAAGTCAATTATAACATATATTATTGAAACGTCAACAAAAAATTTTATTATTTTCTATTTTTAGGCATTTAACTGTTCTTTGGCTATTTCTATTGCTTTTGCAAGTGCATCTGCAATACCGGCAGGATTCTTTCCCCCGGCCTGAGCCATGTTTGGACGACCACCGCCGCCACCGCCTACAAGTGCTGCAGACGCTTTGATAATATTTCCTGCATGTGCTCCCTTCTTTACAGCATCGTCTGTTGCCATAGCGATCAGATTTACCTTACCATCCTTGGCGGAAGCAAGAACGACCACCGATGTTCCAAGCTTGTTCTTGAAATCATCTCCCAGATTACGAAGTGCATTCATATCTGTATCTTCTACGCTGGTAGCAAGAACCTTTACGCCATTTACATCTACTGCATCTGCAAGTGCATCTCCGGCAGAATTCTTTGCCAGCTTATCCTTTAACTTGGAGTTTTCAGATGTAAGAGCTTTGATCTCAGCGAGCATTGTCTCGATCTTTTCAGCCAGCTTTGCAGGTTCAGCTTTTGCTGCCTTTGCCGCTGCTTTTAATTCATCTTCCATCTCTTTATAATAATTAAATGCGCCAACAGAAGTCAGTGCTTCGATTCTTCTTACTCCGGCAGCAACACCCATTTCAGAGATGATCTTAAATGTACCGATCACACCGGTATTTGGAACATGAGTACCACCACAGAACTCAACAGAGAAGTCATCCATAGATACAACTCGAACCTTCTCGCCGTACTTGTCGCCAAACAATGCCATAGCACCTGTCTTCTTGGCATCTTCAATACTCATAACCTCCGTCTTAACCTTAAGATCCTTATCGATCTGTTCATTTACGATTGCTTCCACCTTGGCGATCTCTTCAGGAGTCATAGCCTGGAAATGTGTAAAGTCGAATCTTAAACGGTCTTCTGATACGTATGAACCAGCCTGTTCTACATGATCACCAAGAACCATCTTTAAGGCTTTCTGGAGCAGATGTGTTGCGGAGTGGTTCTTACAGATCAGTGCACGTCTGTCTGCTGTTACAGAAAGCTTCGCTGTGCTTCCATTCTTTAATTCACCGGATTCAACATAGCCAAGATGTGCGATCTTATCACCGGCAACCTTGATTGTATCTTTAACAATGAAACGTCCGCTCTCTGTCTCGATCACACCAGTATCACCGATCTGACCACCCATAGTAGCATAAAATGGTGTCTCTGCTGTGATGATCGAACCGTTTGCGCCTTCGGAAATAACATCAACCAGTTCGGATGTTACCTGATCGCCCTCTTTATATTCTGCTGTTATGGCAATGATATCGGAAGATGCTTCTACCTTGTCATAACCGATGAACTTACTTGTAAGAGCTGTATCGATATCTTCATAAATAGTTGAATCTGCTCCCATGTAGTTTGATACTTTTCTTGATTTACGAGCAGTCTCTCTCTGCTTGTCCATAGCCTTATTAAAGCCTTCCGTATCAACCTCGATTCCCTTTTCTTCCAGAATCTCTTTTGTCAGATCAAGAGGAAAACCATAGGTATCATATAACTTAAATGCATTTTCGCCATTTAATACTTTTTTGCCGCTGTTATTTAACTCCTCAACGAAGCCGTTCAGAATTGATAAACCCTGATCGATCGTCTTATTGAAGTTTTCTTCTTCTGTATTGATGCAGGTAAAGATATGTGCTTTCTTTTCTTCCAGCTCCGGATATGCATCCTTAGAAACCTCGATTACTGTCTTTGAAAGTTCTGCAAGGAATCTGCCTTCGATACCAAGTAATCTGCCATGTCTTGCTGCACGACGGAGAAGACGTCTTAATACATAACCTCGTCCTTCATTTGATGGAAGGATACCGTCAGATGCCATAAAGGTAACAGAACGGATATGATCAGTAATAACACGGATTGAGACATCTGTCTTCTCGTCTTCCATGTATTTCACGCCAGCCATCTCACATACTTTATCACGCAACGCTTTGATCGTATCAACGTCAAAGATGGAATCTACATCCTGAACAACAACAGCCAGACGCTCCAGTCCCATACCGGTATCGATATTCTTCTGAACCAGTTCTGTATAGTTGTTATGGCCGTCATTTTCAAACTGGGTAAATACGTTGTTCCATACTTCCATGTAACGGTCACAGTCACAACCTACTGTACAGCCGGGCTTACCGCATCC